>Ga0098055_1001435_pt1 | contig 12955 bp, 7 predicted proteins | sample 17_taG_FD_75107 | JGI IMG/M metagenome (GOLD analysis project Ga0098055, IMG submission 75107) | Marine viral communities from the Subarctic Pacific Ocean - 17_ETSP_OMZ_AT15314 metaG | ecosystem: Environmental > Aquatic > Marine > Oceanic | place: Pacific Ocean | collected 2015-01-18 | reverse complement strand
TACTAGATTAGTTAACTATGAACCTAGCCTCTACGGAGGCTATAGACGTATAGAGGGCTACGATTATCTAGGTGGACTGAATACAACCGTTGGCGGCTCCAATGCCGAAGGTAAAGTACTTGGTCTAGCAATATACAAGAATGAACATATAGGAAATCCTTACATTATAGCTGCGCGTAAGGATGTTGGGGCAAATACTTACAAATTTTATAAGTTCATTGATAACTCAGGTTGGCAGGTTATTTCTGGATCACCAACTAGAAATTATGTGTCGAGCAGTTTAACCGTAGACAAATTACGCCATGTACAATTTGATTGGGGCAGCGGTTCTACAATCTGCTTTGTAGATGGGGTAAACCCTGCAGTCGTATTTAATGGAACTACTTGGTACACCTTACTACAAAGTAATAATGGCGGCACTAGTTCTCCAGGTGGTGATCAATTAGTAGACGCACCTTCAATTGTTGCAGAATATCAAAATCATCTATGGGTTGGTGGGGATTTAACTTCTCGCTCTACGTTGAGACACTCTGCAGCTAATGATCCATATAATTGGACTAATGGTGCAGGTGGCGGCACACAAGTACCTGCCTTTAATATACAACAAATAAAACCATTTAGAGATGATCTTTTTATATTTGGTTTAAATTCAATAAAAAAGATTGTTACTAACAAAAACTCCTCTGGTGGTATTAGTTTTACCATAGATCAGGTAACCAATAACGTAGGATGTATTGCTAGGGATAGCGTAGTTGAAATTGCAGGAGATTTACTTTTCTTAGCACCTGATGGTTTTAGACCTGTTTCCTCAACCTCAAAAATTGGAGATGTTGAATTAGAGACTGTAAGTAAGGCAATCCAAGTTACTCTCGTAAACGCAATTAAAAACTTTTCTACAGATACAGTAAATTCCGTAGTTATACGAAATAAATCCCAAGTAAGATTTTTTGTAGGAGATAACTCTGAAGAAGCAATTAATAGTTATGGTATTATTGGCGGTCTGTATGACAGTAGCGGCTCCATTGAGTGGTCTTTCGGTGAATTGAATGGGATCAGAGCCTCATGTACAGCATCTGGCTATATAGGTACTACTGAATATACCTTACATGGCGATTATGATGGAAAAGTTTATCGGCAAGAGGTTGGAAATAGTTTCGCAGGTACAGATATTACTGCAGTATATGCAACACCTTACTTAGATTTTGGTGATACAGAAGTCCGAAAAACACTGAGAAAAGTAAACACTTTTGTAAGAGCAGAAGGTCCAGCCGAATTTTTCTTACACTTAGATTATGATTGGGGCGATTATAATGTGAGTAGGCCACTGGAGTACAAGGAAGACTCTAAAGGCGGTCCAGTTAGATATAACGAATTAGATTTAGACTATGGAGATGCAGATGCTCTCTATGGCGGTAACTCAAAACCAATTCTTACAGCGGATGTACAGGGATCGGGTTTTGCAACAAGGGCAACTTATGTGACGATTGGGCAATCCAAGCCCTACTCCATACAAGGTATTGTCTTTGAATTTTCAATTTCAGGGAGAAGGTAGGACATGGCAGGATATACACGCCAAGCAAGTAGTCAGATTATTAACGGTGCTGACATTACGGCCCCACCACTTACGTCTGAATTTAATCAAATACAAACAGCATTCGGCACTGGCGGTCACAGCCATGACGGTACTGCAGGAAATGCTCCTAAGATTAATCTAGCCACCTCAGTCTCTGGGTACTTGCAAGCAGTAAATGGCGGCATGGGCGGTAAAAATAATGTTACTGCTACTTCCAACCCAACAATTACCGACGATACAGGCCAAGGCTATGCTGTAGGTTCTATTTGGATCAACACTTCTACCAAAAGATCTTTTCTTTGCCTTAGTAATTCTTCTAGTGCGGCTGCTTGGCATGAGATTGTAGCTGTAAATGGTACTAGTGATATTATACCTGAAGGTGCTAATGTAGACTTAGGAACTACCGCTAATAAATTTAAAGACTTGGTGCTTTCAGGTAATGCAACCATTGGAGCTAATTCTACTATTGGCGGCACTTTAGATGTTACTAATACTACCACACTTTCAACCGCTGAAATTGTAACCCTCAACGTCAGCGGAGTGACTTCTCTGAACGGCGATACTGTAATCGGTAATGCTACTTCTGATACTGTTACTATGACTGCAAGAGTTGCATCCGACATCGTTCCTTCGACTGATGGCACAAGGGATATTGGTAGCTCAACACTAGAATTTCGGGATCTGTTTTTAGATGGTACAGCAAAAGTTGATACGCTTACCGTTGATGAAAATGCTGCAGTGGCAGGAAATCTAGCAGTAACTGGAAATACAACTGTTACAGGTAACGCTACTGTTAATGGTTCAACCACAATCGGGGATGCTAATACAGATACTGTCTCAGTAAATGCTCGACTAAATACAAACCTTGTTCCAGAGACTACAGGCTTTCGAGATTTGGGAACTTCCAGTTTAGAATTTAAGGATTTATTTCTAGATGGAACGGCTCATGTAGATACTCTGGACGTTGATGAGAATGCTGCAGTAGCAGGTAACTTAACCGTTGGAAACAATACTACTGTCACTGGAAATACTACAGTAAATGGAGTTTCCACATTTAATGGCAATACGGTAATAGGTAATGCTTCTAGTGATACCGTTACAGTAACTGCACAAGTAAATTCCAACATTGTACCTTCAACGGACGGTTCCAGAGACTTAGGCACATCTTCATTAGAATTTCGGGATTTATTTCTGGATGGGACAGCCCACATCGATACACTTGATGTCGATGAGAATGCTACAATTACAGGCACATTGGGTGTAACAAATAACACTACTTTAACTGGTACTCTAACTACTGGTGCGATTACTGGTACATCTGCCACCTTCTCAAGTAATGTTGGAGTTACAGGTACATCAACATTAGCTACTGTTGATATTGCCAGTGGAGCAATCGATGGCACAACAATCGGAGCAACAAGTCACACCACTGGTAAGTTCACTACTCTGGAGACAACAAACCAAGCAACGCTTGCCACAGTTAACGTAGACGGTGGTACGATTGATGGAACAACTGTTGGTGCAACCACAGCTAGTTCAGGAGCGTTCACAACACTTGCTTCAAGCAGTGGAATAACTGGCAATGTCACAGGTAATCTGACAGGGAATGTCACAGGAAACGTAACTGGAAATACTACAGGAAACGTAACTGGAGATGTTACTGGGAATGTTACAGCTAATACAGGCGCATCTACGTTTAACAACGTCACAGTCAACGGCACTCTGGACGTAACAGGCACAACCATTGCCAACGTCACTGATCCAGTTAATGCCCAAGATGCAGCGACAAAAGCCTTTGTTGAAAGTCAAATTTCAGGGCTAGTAGATTCAGCCCCAGACAGCCTTAATACCTTAAACGAATTAGCTGCGGCTCTGGCAGACGATGCTGATGCCTTTAACACCCTTAATACTGCGATAGGTACTAAACTGCCTAAATCTGGTGGCACTATGGCAGGTGCTATCGCTATGGGTACTAGCAAAATTACAGGTGTAGGTGATCCGACAGCGGCCCAAGATGTTTCAACCAAAAATTATTCTGATACCCAAGACGCTTTAAAGGTTACTAAATCAGGCGATAGTATGTCTGGTAACCTTGCGATGGGTTCCAACAACATCACTGGTGTGGCAACTCCAACGGCTAATGACCATGTAACGAACAAGTCATATGTAGATTCAATACTGGGATCGAGTACTGCAGCGGCTGCATCAGCTACAACGGCAACTACTCAGGCAGGATTAGCTGCAACTTCAGCGACTAACGCTGCAGGAAGTGCTACTACCGCCTTGAATTGGGCTACTTCTGCAGCAAGTAGTTTGGATAGTTTTCAAGACATCTACTTAGGAACGGCTACTTCAAACCCAACGACTGACCTAGATGGAGATGCTCTTCAAACTGGAGCAATCTACTATAATACTACTTCTGGATCGGAACAGTTATATCTTTATGATGGATCAAACTGGCAGCAAGCAGCCTTCACTCTTTCACAAGCTTTGGCAAATGTTGTTGAAGATACTTCTCCTCAACTTGGTGGTGATCTTGATCTAAATTCAAATAATATCACTGGTACTGGTGGTGTTAATATAACTGGCAATATTGCTCTGTCTGGAACTGTCGATGGAAGAGATGTTTCTACGGATGGTACAAAATTAGACACAATCGAAAGTAACGCCACAGCCGACCAGACAGCGGCTGAAATTAGAGCGTTAGTAGAAAGCGCAACTGACAGCAACGTATTCACAGATGCGGATCATACTAAGCTAAATTCTGTCGAAAGTGGGGCTACAGCCGACCAAACTAAATCCGATATTGATGCGCTAAATATAGATGCTGATACGGTAGATAGCCTACATGCAAGCAGCTTTGTTCGCAGTGATGCGACTGATACAGTAACAGGGTTAATTACAATAGATCGCACTGGTGAGGTTTTAGGTATTGGTGATAGCTCGGTGGACAATGCAAATGCGTATATTCGGATGGGTAATGGTTCAGCCGATTGGCAGCTAAAATATGTAGGTTCTACATCTGGAACGGCAGGTAATGAGTTTCGCATAGAAAGTGCCTTAACAGGTGACTACGTACAGCTCGACCATGATGGAAACTTTGAACGTTATGATGGGTCATCGACTTACACTATTTGGGATAGTGGAACCGATGGTTCTGGCTCTGGCTTAGATGCTGACCTCTTGGATGGGCAACAAGGCAGCTACTATATAGACACTTCTGGAACTAATCAAACTAAGACAGGCGCTTTTAATACAAACAGTTATCTCAGCGCAGTACAAGGCGTTTACTCATCCAACTGGTTTAGATTTTACGGTGAAGAAGGTTTATATTCGCAAGATTATGGGCAACATTTTTATGCTGACTCTGGTGGTTTCTACTGGGAGTCAGATGGCCCTATTAGAATTAGGGATGGTCACGAAGGAACAATAAAAGGCTACCTTGGCTACCATGACAGTAACGGTTTTGGTCTTCTAAATGAAGGCGGTAATTATTGGCTTAATACACCTGGCTCTCAGTTATATCTGGGTATTGGAGGCCATTCTGGAATGAACCCTTGGGCGGGTCAAACTGGCGTCAGGTTGATGTTTGGTAGCGCAGATAGCAGCGCAATTGATGGTTATTACATTGGTACTAACCTTGAAAACTTTAATAGCAGCGGTAACTACAACAAGCTAGACATAGATTTTGTTACTGGCATAAGGATTAAGGCAAGGGCGCAATATGGCGGTACAAGATTTTATGACGCATTGAATGATACGTTATTACTATCCGTTGGTGCAGGTAACTCTAACGTAGCAGTTGCCAATGATCTGTCGGTTGGTGGCGATATATCTTCTGTCGATAATATTACTGTTGCAGACGATATAATCCATGAGGGCGATACTGATACAAAGATTTCATTTGGAACTAATCAATTAAACTTTGTTACAGGCGGTACAACAGCAACCAAAATTAATGCTGACGGTGTTTTCTTAAATTCAGGTTCATTAGGTGAAACCTACGTTACATTATCAGGAACCTCTCCAAGTATAAGTGTTAAAGAGGGCGGTGCGTTTAGTATTTCCTTATCAGGCAACACCACATTTTCATTTTTAAATGGTAATATAAGTACACCCTTCTATGGGCAAGGTTTTCTCCTGCGAGTAATAGGAAACGGCTCAACAATTACATGGCCTTCCACTGTTAGATGGGCAGGTGGAACGGCTCCAGACGCACCTGCTTCAGGAGAAACAGATATCTACGTTTTCACAACAGTCGATGGCGGTACTACCAACTGGTATGGCGCACTTGCTGTTGATGCGGCAGCATAGGAATAATACATGGCGAGTCCAAGAGTAAAACAAATGTTAATGGCTGCAGCAGGTGCAGGGGGTGATCCCTTGAATGTGGAAGATGTGTTTAGCACTTATTTGTATAGAGGTAATGGCTCACAAAACCTTGCGGTAGTTAACGGTATTGACCTTGCAGGTGAAGGTGGCATGGTTTGGTATCGCAAAAGAAACGGAGCCGAAAATAATTCTATAGAAGATACTGTTAGAGGTTTAGACAATGTAATTTATACAGACAGTGCTAATGCTCAAGCAGACCCAGGTGCATATGGCCTACAGGCTTTTAACTCAGATGGTTTTACCGCAGGTTTCGATACATCTGGTGGTAAGTATGCGAGTTGGACATTTCGCAAAGCGCCTAAATTTTTTGACATAGTTACCTACACTGGAAATGGAACAGCAGGTCGTACTATAAGTCATAATCTTGGCACTACTGTTGGCTCAGTATGGATAAAGAAAACAAATAGTTCTGCTTTTTGGATGGTTTATCATAGGGGTATGCACTCTTCTACTCCTCAAAACTACCATCTAGCTTTGAATTATAATTTCAGTATTAATGACCTTGGTGTAAGTCAACAGTGGAATCAAACTGCACCAACATCTACACAATTTACTTTGGGTCAAGATAGTAATGTAAATGGTAATGGCGATACCTATGTAGCTTACTTTTTTGCACACAATAATAATGGCGACGGTGGCTTCGGAATAAATTCGGATCAGGATATTATTAAGTGTGGGAGTTATACTGGAAATGGTTCGTCATCAGGTCAAGACGTAAATCTAGGATTTGAGCCTGAATTTGTACTATATAAATGTGTTACTCAGACGCAAGATTGGCGTATGGTAGATGGTAAGCGAGGTGTGCCGTATGCAGGAAGTATTTCTTCTGAATTTAATCACCAGTATCTACGCCCTAATTTAAGTTCTCAAGAAAATGATGACGATGATATTGAGTTTTATGCAAATGGCTTTCGGCCAAAAACTTCAGGGCAGCAAGTAAATGGTGGTAGTGAAACCTACATCTACATAGCAATACGAAGAGGCCCAATGGCTATACCAGAAAGCTCAAGTAGTTGCTTTCATATCGAAACAAGAGGGGCAACTTTACCCAATCCACCTGCTTTTGACACATCATTTGATGTAGACTTTGCTTGGAGAGGTGTTCCAGGGGGAGCATTTGTAACAAGTAGAAGTATATCAGGAGTTGCAGGACAGGCTACTGGATACATGGAGCTAAGTAGTTCGGGCTTTCGTACTACATCAGGTACTTATGCTTTAGATTGGTCTAAGGGGTGGTTTGATAACAGCGGTGTAACTACATCAGATTACGGATATATGTGGGGCAGAGCGCCTGGGTTTTTTGATATGACAGCTTATAAGGGTAACAATACAGCTAGAACTGTACCACATAATCTTGGCGTAGTGCCTGAAATGATATGGATTAAAAAGTATAATGCTTCAGGTGATTGGTTTGTTTACCATTCTGGTCTTAGCAGTAATAGTCACATGATTGTTGTAAATAGTGAAGATGCTCAACAAAATGAGGGAACTAAATTTTGGAACAGTACTACACCTACTTCTAGTGTATTTTCTATTGGAAATCACAGCCACCCAAATGCAAATAATGACCTTTACTTAGCTCTTTTATGGGCAACTCTTCCTGGGGTATCTAAGGTTGGCAGTTTTACTGGGAATGGCAGTAGTCAAAACATAGATTGTGGTTTTTCAAACGGCAGCAAGCTAGTTATTATTAAATCTTCGTCTGCATCTGGGCCGTGGCATCTGTGGGATACAGCCAGAGGTATTGTTGCAGGTAACGATACTTCTTTTCAATTAAACAACAATTCGGGTTTAACAGGCGATGCCATAGACCCTTTAAGCAGCGGTTTTACTGTAAATAGCACAGGTAACATTACAAATGATGGTGGCAGAGACTACATCTTTTACGCAATTGCAGCATAATAAAACTCATAAGAAAGGATTAATCTAATGGGTGAATATAGGGATAGAACAACAGGTGCAGTAATGTCAAAAGAAGAAGTGAAAGCTTCTGCTCCTAACATAAATCCAACAAAAGTTTGGAATAATTTTACGTTTGATGCTTACAATGTTGACCCTATTCTCCCTGCGCCAAAGCCGACTGATGGAATTGGACAGTATCAGTTTGTAGCTCGTAATGGTGTAGTGCAAGATGCCAAAGATAACTGGGTTGAGGCTTGGGAAATCAGAGACATGTTTGCTGATATTGAAGGTGGGAAGACTAAAGCAGAGCAAGAGGCTGAGTATAAAACACAATTAGACACAAACGCAGCAAGTACTAATCGTAGCCAACGTAATAACCTATTACAAGAAACTGATTGGTGGGCAGTATCAGACCGTACTATGTCTTCTGATCAAACGGCTTATAGAGACTCATTGAGGAACTTACCGACACATTCAAATTGGCCTCACCTAGAAGATGGCGATTGGCCTACTAAACCCTAATATACGCTTGCATAATTATAAAATAACCTGTATAATATTAAAGAAATATTTAATATATTAAGGCACTTAATGACAGTAGAAACCTCTGAGTTTCGGACTGTCTTGCTCTCTCCAAATGAAGTTCTAAAAGTCTGGCATTTAATAGAATCTGATATAGAAAAAGCTCTAGATCACGGCATAAATGAAATAACAATCTTAGACATGTGCAAACAAGCACTCGCTAACAAGATTTTCATTTTCATCACCCTAGACAGAGACAACAAGATAGTCTGCACCACTACACTACGATTTTTAAATTACGGTCAGGTAAAGACCTGCCAAATAATTACAAACACCACCAATAATATACCACTAAAACAAGTCGAACATGACCATAAGGTGTTTGAAGATTTTGCTAAACAGAACGGCTGCAGCCACATGCAAGTCTGGGGTCGAAAAGGTTGGCAAAGAAGATTGCAGAGCCTGAGTTCTAGACAAGGCAATAAGTACAAACCCTTATACTACGTTTTCGATATGGAGATCTAAGATGACCTTATATAACCCATTTTTTAAGTTTCTAAACCCTCGAAACTCTGGGTTAATTACGTTTAAAGGCGGTGGTGGTGGGGCTACCGAAGCAGAAGTGGAAACTACTGGAGCCGATAATAGTTTCATTGAGGAAGCAGGGTCGGTGCTACTAGGAAGTGGTAGCGGTAGTGGGGCTAGTGGAGCCGATACTGGTTCCTCAACTGTGGATACAGGGTTGATGATGTTTGAAGGTGGTAGCGGCACTGGGGCTAGTGGAGCCGATACTGGTTCTTCAATTGTGGATACAGGAAATACTGCATCTGATAATATAGGAACCGCCTCGCCAACAGGAACTGTTATATCCTCTGAAGACAGTTTTGTTAGCCCCATTGTAGAAAGTACGGATGCTGAAGGTAATGTATCCAGTACAGGCGGAGATACTATAACTTATGGGGGAAATGAGGTTGAGGTTACTGGCACTGTAAAAGGAGACACCGAAACTATTCTTGGAAATCAGTCTAATACAGACGAGTTAATTAATACCAGATTTGATACATTTCAACCAACTACGGTAGTTACAAACACCATTGATACCTCAGATTTAGCAAAGTCGGGTGCTATGGAAGAAGGGTTTAAAGGTGTAACAGATAATCAAGGCGTCCTCTTAGGCAACCAAGGGTCTATACTTGGCGGTCAAGTAGTTTTGTCTAAAGGGCAGACTGATATTTTAGGTAATCAGAATACCATGCAGACAGGTATTGATAAGGCAAATACTGGAATCACTGGGCTAGGTAGTGCCGTGGGTAATGTTCAAACTGGAGTAGATGCGGTTAACACAGGAATTACTGAGTTAGGAACAACTGTTGGAGAGGGGTTTGCTTCTACAGATCAAAAAATAACAGATATGCAGACAGCGGTATTAACTGGTCAGGCCTCAATGTCAGATGTACTTAATGCAATGAAAGAAGAAGCAACCACCTACTACGGAGATTTATCTGCAGGTCAGACTGCTATTCAGGATAGTGTTGGTGGTGTTCAAACAGGTCTGGATACTCTTCGCACAGATCAACAAAAGGCTAATACATTAGCTGACCAACAACGCGCAGAATTAGCAAAGTCTGTAACAGGTGGGTTTGATCAAGTGACAACTAATCAGAGAGATATTCAAGATCAAGCTACTCGAATATCTGATAAAGCATTAGCAAACCAAGGCGATATCCAGAGAAATCAAAATACAATAATGAGTGAAACTGGTACATTTGCTAATACAGCGAAGGCTTTAAGTGGTAATCAACAAAATACTTCTCAATCTGCATCCTTTGAGAAATTAGATTTTGTAGATAGATTAAATACAATTAAAAACATTTTATTAAATTCTGGGGATACGTTAGATGAAAGTGTCCGAACAGAATATAGTGCTTTGGCAAATGCTTTTGATGACCAAGGAAGTTTAATTACAGATTCTGTTGATAAAAACCGTAATCCAGTAAGACGCGGTATTAATCAGCAAGGTATGTTAATTACAAATACATACAACCCTTCTACTGGACAACTAGTAGATCAAAAAAATACTGACATAAATCAACTAATGGCTGCATTAGATACAATGGGGTATCGTACATTAGGTAGTCAAACAGGAGATCTTTCCTCTCAAGGAATGGGTCTGATGTCGAGCAACCAAGACGAACCATTCATTAAACAAAACTTATAGTTAAGGAGCATTTAATGCACCCTGTCAAAATTTCAGAAGATGGTATTAATTTAGTAAAGAAGTTTGAAGGACTTCATAGAGTGCAGCCAGACGGTATGGTGAGCGCCTATCGTTGTAGCGCCGGACGGTATACTTGCGGCTGGGGCGCGACTCGCGGAGTACGCAGCGGTACTAAGTGGACTAAAGAATACTGCGAATTACGGTTAATTGAAGACCTTAATGACCATGCAAAAGCTATTAAGAAGTATGTACAAGTACCTCTTTCACAAGGACAATATGACAGTCTAGTGTCGTTCATATTCAATTTAGGCGAAGGAGCCTTCCGTAGCTCAACTTTGCTGAAGAAATTGAACAAGGGTCTGTACGACGAAGTTCCTGAACAGATTATGCGCTGGAATAAATGTCGGATTGATGGAAAGCTTACTCCTCTAAAAGGTCTAACTCGACGTAGGGCTGCAGAAGCTGCAATCTTTACTAGAGATGCTCTGATGCCATCTGACGAAGGTGGTCCGGATATGCCTCAGAAGGTTACTTCAGAAGCTCCTAAAAGTTTGATGAAGTCTAAGACTATGGCTGGTGCAGGTATTGCTGGTGCAGCTACAGGTCTAAATGAAGTAGCAGGTCAAATGCAAAGCTTATTACCCTACGCTGATAGCTTGAAGACTATATTCTTAGTCTGTGCGATTGGCGGCATTGCCCTAGCAGCATACGCAAGATGGAAAGATAACAAAGAAGGCATCCACTAGTGTTTATCTTTAGTAAAATTAAGACCTACATCATTGGTGCATTGGCTCTGGCTATTCCTATCATTTACGTCATGGGAAAGGTTGTAGGAGCTAATAAAGAGAAGAATAAGATCCTTAAAGATGACCTACAAGCCTCAAAGAAGAAAACTAATTTTTACAAGGCTATTTCAGAACATGAAGAAGATACTATTACTGACCGCCCTAGCCTCATTAAGCGGCTGCGCGGAAACGGTTTATAGAACCGACCTAGAAATTTATTGCCCACCAGTAAAACAATACTCAGAAGATTTTACTGAAATACTAGCTGCAGAGCTAGATGTCTTACATGAAGACTATGAGGCAATCCCAGAGGTGGTCACCGATTATATACTACTGCGTGATCGTATTCGCCAGTGTGATGCTGAGAAGGAAAAACTAAATGGCTAAAATATTTGGATTTGGTTCTGATGATGGGAATATTTTCGATGCTGTAAAGGATATGACTGACGGTGGTGGCGCAGGTCAAAGCGGTTCTCAATTTTCTACTGAGGGTGGTATATTCGATAGTGATGGTAATAATGATTATGTAGAAAAAGACAAGAATTTTAAGACTACTTATCAAGGTGGTAATGATGACGGTGATGATGATAGTGGTGGATCTAGTGCAGCAACCACTGCTTTAAATATCGTAGCTCCAATTACTTTTATGCCTAAGTTACTTGGTGGCGTCGTTAATTGGATTAATGGTATCGGTCCGGATGATGACGAAGTAGAGGGGGCTGTGGGAGCCAACGGCGAGGCTCTACAAGTATTCCAAGGCGGTGCAGATGCCTCAATTGGAAATTATGCTAAGAACTTTCTTGGTCTTCCATATGAAGTTGTTGAAGTAAATGGTCAGTGGGTAGATGCTCTAAAAGTACCAGTAAATCCTCAAACTGGTGAAAGAATAACAGCAGAACAAGTAGAGCTTTTAAAACAGCAAGGGATCACCGCAATAACTGGGTATGAATATAATAAAGCCCAAGCCCAAGACTCTGGAGATAATGACTCTGTTAGTGAATTAGAGAAGTATGAAGCAGCCAACGATGGCGAAGGTGCAGATGGAACTGAAGGCGAAACAGAAAAAACTACTTTAGAGCAAATTCAAGAATGGGCAAAATCTACAGGCATGGATCTTCAAAATGAAGATATTAAAGCAATTGTAGACGATCCAAAAGCATGGGCTGAGAGCCGAAACCTAAAGTTAGAAGACTTAGTTCCAACTTTAGATGCAAATGCTGAAGGTACTACTCTTGATGGCACAGACCCCAAGTACTCTATTGGTGATTCAGATGCTCTAAATATAGAAACTGCTACTGCAGGAGAAGCATCTACCATTAATTCCGTTACAGCAGCAACCCCAGTGACTTATGAGGCTAGTACAAACCTTGATAAGATGGATTCTTCTTTTGATGTTAACGCAGCTACCGGAACAATAGACGATGACAATCTAGTAGATGCCTCAACCATAGTCACTGATATGAAAGGTGCAGCCACTGGTGTAAATGCAGATGGTACAATCAACTACACTGGTGTAGCTGCTAATGATTATGCAACCCAGAAGTTTAGCTCTATCATCGATAC
>Ga0098055_1001433_pt1 | contig 12972 bp, 15 predicted proteins | sample 17_taG_FD_75107 | JGI IMG/M metagenome (GOLD analysis project Ga0098055, IMG submission 75107) | Marine viral communities from the Subarctic Pacific Ocean - 17_ETSP_OMZ_AT15314 metaG | ecosystem: Environmental > Aquatic > Marine > Oceanic | place: Pacific Ocean | collected 2015-01-18 | reverse complement strand
CATCCCAACGACAACATGGTAATACTTCACCCTGTACGTTCATTCGTGCATGAGCCCATAACGCGGAACATACTGCCATTATTAGTCCTTAAATTCTATTCTTTTCCAAACTTCTAAGTTCGGCAGTTTCTTATGCAGTCTTCTTAACATATCTATTTGCCAATCAATCATTTCAAATCCATACCACCACGGAAAAAATGCATGAATTATTGCCGCCCAACATGCATGTGCTAAGAAGAAAAATTCTCTCATTGCTAATACAAAATGTTTGAAATACAACTTAGTTGTCCTCCATAATGTTTCTTCTGTATTATTCGAACCATAATCAAATAGATGTTTTGTAAAATAATTACGTTTCATCTTTTACCCCTTTCTTTATTTTTTAAACTCACCAAGAATACCACTATCTTCGATGTAATTTAATCTATTCTTCCATAAAACTTCTTCACCGTCTTCTACTACATTATCAATATTTTCTAAATAATTTGTCATGTAGTGGTCTGGTAACTCTTTTCCTATCTCATAGAAAGAAAAACTTTCCCTTGACGCAAATAGCCAGAAACTGTTTACACCAAAATTTAAACTATCTGGTTCATCCAGATAGCAAAACTTACCATTATCCAATAATTTTATTAATGTACCACCGTGTGCAAACCTATTCATATGCGTACCTGCTGGTGGGACTAGTGCTACTACATCAGTCTCATTGACTACCCGTGTCAACTTAATCTTACCACGCATCTTTCTGATACCATGTGAATCTGTAACTTTAGGTTGACCAAATGTGATACACTCAGCAATATTATGTCCTGCATAATCTAAATACCAACTCGTTACACATGCGGCCGCTCCACCCAAACTATGTCCTGTAATATAAGTCTGATATGATTTTCTATTTCTACTTAGCAAATCATCCGCAATCATTTCTGCTGTTCTATGAAATCCTGTATGAATATTGATACCAAGACGAAAACTCTTATCTTTAAAGAATTTAATATCTTGTAATGCATTGTGAGAATTTGCTGTTCCTCTTATTGTTACATATTGCTTTTTTGTTGAACTATCAGTGAGAACTGCGTATCTAATATCATTAATCTCATTCATGTAGATATCAAATTTTTCATATTTCTTTTTGAAATCTCCTGGTTTCTTATAAATATAGGCTGCCAATTCTGCATACCATCTGTAATCTATCCACGGTAAATCATGTGGAGGGGGCGATGATTGTACAAATTTTCCTTGTAGTTCATATTTTTTGACTAACCATGCTCTAATTCTTTTTGCGAGCCTGCTTAGTATCCAGCCTTGAACTAACCATTTAAGTGTGTAATTAACAATAAAAATCATAGTATGCTCCTGAGTTATATCAGTATTTATCTAAACTTATTAGTTGGCTCAAATCCCCACCACGGTTTGTCCGTATAGTCTAATAGTAATCCATTCAATTCAGGAAACACATCTGCAAACTTTTCACTACGTATATCATCTAACTGTTGATTATATTCCCAAAATTTATACATCTTCTTATCAGAATTGAATGCCAAGTGTTGTTCTAAATATGTTTGCCAAGAATTAACAAACGAATCTATTGTATTTTTAAGTTGCCCCATTGTTTGTACATTGCTATATGGAGCATTATCATCTTCACCTGCCCAATCTTTCATCTTAATACGCCAATCTTCGTATTTTTGTATAATGATTTTCTTTGCTGATACTGGTATAATTACGGTATTAAGAAAATCTGGGTCATGTAACGGATGTGAAAACATATGATTATTGCATCTTTGAAATACATGTTTAAATTCATATCGACCAACTGTTATTTTCCATTCTAAAAAGTCTAAAATATGAAGAATGTTATATATACTAATAGTAATAGATTCATTTAACTCAAAATTTCCCTCACCAGAGTCAACTGCTTTATCTAATTTATGTAAATTCTTTATAACCTGAGTCCACTTAGATGGTGCTCTCATATATTCATTAGGTTTACCCATACCATCAATACTGAAACCGATTAATACTTTTTTAAACTTCTTCCACACTTCAATAAACTCATCTGGAATGTTAGTCATATTAGTATCATACTGTAGTGTAATTCGTTCTGCATCACCACTGTCAACGCATTCTTGCAAGAAGCCCAAATGCAATGGTTTAGGTATCATCATTGGCTCACCACCAATTAAGTATAGATGGTCAATCTGACTTTTTCTTTCAGATAATCCATCCCAAAATTCTTTACTGTTTGCCCATGCATAAATGTCTGGTGAGACTTCGTATTGCTTCCCAGATATATGTGTGACTTTTATTTCATTTCTTGCTGACCTAAATGTTTGTTCCTTATGTCTGTTTCTGTCTGGTCTACCTTTTGTTGGTTGCATTGCTTTCATTGACATCCAATCAGCATACCACGTAGAACTTGACTGTAAATTACATATACGACATTTTAGATTACAGAAATTACCTAACTGAATATCATAAAAGAATGGTTCGTGGTCATCAGGAATACTACCATCTTCTTCTGTTATCTTTCGTGCATCTTCTTCTGTAAAAGTATCTTTCCATCTATTCTGATAAACCACACGCATACTATTCATGCCTGCGTTTTCTTCTCTTTCACAACGAATACACTCTGGGTGCCAATCATCGTTCAGACATGCTACTCTCATTTCTTTAGAAGTATCACTGTTGATTGCGGCTCTGATATCACCTTGTTGTATTCTATGATTTTTGCCATTAGTTTGCAAATAGCCTTGGTTTGGGCCTTCACTCATAACACAACATCCTTTAAATCTTCCGTTAGTTGTGATATGTATATCTTGCCAAGGGGCAACGCAAAAAGTCTTTGACATTATTTCATCTCCAGCAAAGAACTAAGTTGTGGGAATACGTCAGAAAAACTTTCATCTCTGATTTCATCTAACTTGTTCGTATAGTCCCAAAATTCGTTCATTTGTTTACTGTTATCATTTTGATTTATAAATCCAATCCATGTGTCAACATATTCATTAATAGAATACTTTAGTGAATCTTTTGTTTGTATCTCTGAATACTTATCAATACTGTCAACCCATGCTAACATTTTAGTACGCCAGTTGCTATACTTTGCATTTATCAATGTCTTTGCATCATGTGGTATCGTCTGTACTGATAAATGCGATGGCGTATGCAACGGATGTACTCCAAAGTTTGGTTTATGTTCTTGCCATAATTCTTTGTATGTGTCTTTTCCTGCTTTTACTTTCCATTCAATATAATCAAGTACATGAATAACGTTGTAAATACTAACTGTTACTGAATCATATACTTGTACTCTATCGTTGTTCGCATATCCAAACTCATCAACTATACTAATATTCTTTAACATCTGTTTCCATTTTATTGGATTTCTCATGTATTCAAGTTCAGGCCCCATACCATCAATACTAAAGCCAATCATCACTTTCTCAAATTCAGTCCAGTACTTCATAACTTTCTTTGGCAAATTTGTTAAATTAGTATCATACTGCAATGTAATATGCTTCGCATCTCCACTATCAATACACTCTTTAAGAAAGTCAAAGTGCCTGTGTATCATCATTGGTTCACCACCAATTAAGTATAGATGTGACATTTTTGATTTTCTTTCTGACATCTCTTCCCAGAACTCATCAGATTCGGCCCAAGCAAATGGACTTGGCTCAATATTGTACTGTTTTCCCTTTACATGTTCTATTGTCACTGCTCTATCACCAGGTAGAGGCATACGAAACTTTTCAGGCAAGTTATTTAATTTTACAAAGTCTGGAATCCAACTTGAACTTACTACTGGATGACAAATACGACATTTGAGATTACATAGATTGCCTAACTGTATATCATAAAAGAATGGTACATGGTCATCTGGTAATTCACCTGTTTCTGTATCTGTGATTACAAGTGCATCTTCGTATGAAAACTTATCTTTCCATCTGTCTTCATATAGAAGTCTCATGCTTTTCATACCAGACATTTCTTCTTTTTTACACCTAGCACACGCTGTATGCCATTTATCATTTAAAGAATCAAGTCGTATCTCTTTTGCTGTATCACTATTCAGACCAGCGTGAATGCCTTGGGTTACATTTACGTCTTTGCCATCTGTAAAATACTTTCCTGTACGTTGTTCCATGACACAACATCCTTTGAAGCCACCGTCAGTGACTACGTGAACATCTTGCCACGGAGCAATACAGAAAGTTTTTGACATCAGTAAGACATGTCCTCATCTACTGTATAAACTTTTTGTTTCTTAGCATTCGGAACCATGTCTGCAAAGTTAAACAATGTTCGTACTCCAAAGCCTGCGGCACCTTTAGGAGTGATTGATTTTCCAGATGACTCCCAACACATGCCTGCGATATCTAAGTGCGCCCATGCTGTTTCTTTATTTACAAACTTATATAAGAATTCTGCGGCTGTTGTTGAACCGCCATATGGGCCGCCAATATTTTGCATATCTGCAATTGGTGATTCAATCATTTTAGCCCAGTTTTCACCCATTGGCATACGATAGAACCCTTCACCCGACATCTTGCCTGCTTGAATGATTGTATCAGACATAGTTGTGCTATTTGTAAATAAACCCGCCATTTCATGTCCTAGGGTCGCCACAATTGCTCCTGTAAGCGTTGCAAGGTCAATAATGCATACTGGGTCATATTCGTTTTGAATGTATGCTAGAATGTCTGCTAATACTAAGCGTCCTTCTGCATCTGTATTTAAGTTTTCAACTGTAAGGCCACTTAGTGAAGTTACAACATCACCTGGTTTAATTGCTGTGCCGTCTGGCATATTCTCTACTAATCCTACTATACCAACTACATTCTTCGCTAACTTCTTTGAAGCAACGGCATGCATTGCACCGACTACTGCGGCACTACCACCCATGTCGTATTTCATATCACCCATATTGCGGCCTGGCTTTAAACTAATGCCACCAGTATCAAATGTAACACCTTTACCGACAAATGCAATTGGTGGTTCTTTGGCATCACCTGAATTCATCCATTCCATGACAACTACATAACTATCTTTAGCAGAACCTTGTCCTACACTTAATAATAAATTGAGTCCCATTTCTTCTAGTTGGGATTGATGATAAATTTTTACTTGTACGCCTAGCGGTGAAAGTTGTTCATTAATACGTTTGGCGTATTCTGCGGGATACAATACGTTGCCTGGTTCTGACACTAAATCACGTGAAAATGTAATACTATCATTTAAGCCACCTGTTGATTTTGTGTGAACATCTGCTGGCATTCTTTCTTTTGCTGTCTTGTATTTTGAGAAGTCATACAATGACATCATTGCACCGTCGTATACATCTTCATCATTAAAATTCAATTCAAAATAGATATGGTCAACTTTATTTTTATATCTTGTTGTATATTTGCCACCGAACTCACGCCTCTCCTGTGGGGTGTCATTCTTTGTTTTTACAACACAAATAGTTCTTACGTTTACTTTTGTTGGATAAGTTAGTTCTGCATCAACTTCATCCTTATCAGCAAACTCGTTTGCATCACACATTCCCTTTAGTTGTCCATTTAACGCTTTATCTAATTCATTAAACTTCCCTGATTTATAAATTACAATAACTGCTGAATTTGATTCAAATTTATTCATTGTCCGACTCCTGTCTTTATTAATTCTATTGCTAACTTTTCGTGTACTTCTTCTATATAATGTCCACCCGGATATTTAGGATTATCTATATTATATTTTTCTGGAATATCCATCAAAGGTGTATTGTTTGCATATATACTCATGTCTTCATACATATAATTATTGTTGTACATTTTGATAAATTTTACTTTTGGATACATCTTCTTTATTAAAGTAAGTACTCCTACATGAAACATTTCTTGCGTATCAATTTTGGGTAAATGTTCAATCCAATAACTTACTTTCTTTTCACTTTCGACCGTACCATACATAATGTCATCTTCAATATCTCCTAATATAACATTCATATCATCATTTGTCATTGATATCCACCTGCCAGGTGGCGGGCAACCTAAAACAACTATATCATTATCCCAATCAATATTATCATTGTTTTCTGTAAGTGTTACCATACATCTATCAATGCCGTTACCATTACGTGCTTTGCTGACATGTTCAATGTTTAGTTTATCTGCTAAACGACCAGCCCATGCCAATTCTGGCGTGGTGATATAATTAATACTTTTATACCACTGTTCTGGCCTTTCATCTCCGAATCTAGCAAACCAGTCCATATAATCGCCTTTGTTACCTAATTCATAGCCTGCTGTATGACTACAACCAAACGACCACAGTTTAGCCATCGATAAATCCTTTTTCATCTAAAAGATGTGCGTGTCTTCGTAAATACTCAGGTCCTAGTTCAGGATGTTCTGCATAATATTCAAACCCACGATGTCCTTTGTGTGCTAATCTTATACTACCAGGAAACCCTTCAACATCTTCTGTTGTTCTAGGCAAGAAATGTATGTGAGGCCACATGACTGTTTGTCCTGCCGCAACTCCCATATTCATTCCAAAGTGATATCCATCGATTGTTCCTTCTTCTACTAACTTGTCTCCGTACAAAATTGCTTCACCCAATGTGCGAGTAATGAACTCTGGTGTGTTTTGTTTTGGTACAAACAATACATGGCCATCACAAGCAGGCCACATGTCTGGGTATACCTTGAAGAACTCACCTTCAATAAGAACTGTTTGCTCATATTTTTCAAAAGGTGTATCTTTAAATTCTTTAATCATTTCCATATCTCTAATATCGGTAAAACTTGTTTAACAACTTTAGCCGCCTTTATACTACTCTCATCCACAAACTCATCAAAGTCTATGTGTGATTGTGAACCTGCTAAATCACTTAATACCCTTACGATAACAAATGGTGTATGCCAGGAACAACATACTTGTGCAATTGCGGCACCTTCCATATCTAATGCATCTGCTCTAAATTGTTCCCAGAACATTTTGCGAGTTTTTGCACACGCTAGATATGTATCACCTGTGATTATTGAACCAAACATAACTTCATCATCTACAACTTCTGCTATAGCACTGCGCATTTCTTCCGACATTCTATACCCACAATCTTCCATTGTGTCTTCTAATGCTGGAAAACTTCCAGGTAATGCACTTATTAGTTGACCATCTACTATTGCACCATAGTCATGTTGGGTCAATGAATCAGCAATAAGAATATCACCAATTCTACTATCAGGATTAATACCACCTGCAACACCACTGAATGCAATACTGTCGCATCCAAAATGACCTAATAGTAAACTTGTTGTCAATGCGGCATTTACTTTACCAATCCCACATTCTGCGGCAATAATATCTATGCCATTCATCTTACCAAAACGAAATAATTTGTTTACAATCGTTTCTGTCCTGGGTTCTGCATCCCATTCTAATTTTGAATACTCTTCCGGTATTGCGGATATTACTCCTATTGTCATTTATTCACCTTCTTAATAAAATAATTCTGCAAAAATAAAATAATCTAAAACAAATGTTATCTCTGCCCCTATAAAAACTGCTACCCAATAGTTGTTAATTTTATCCCATATCTTCTTAATTAACCACCATGCGGCTAGCACTCTAATTGTATACATTATATCAGATTTAACAATCTCTGTCAATACCGGAAGTTCATTTACACTCCAAAATATTGAAAATAAACCAGCATCATAGGCGAAACTTACTTGCGCCATTATTAGAACTGCTACATAATAGGGAACATATTTGTTAACGAATTTTACAATATGTGCTGATACAAGTAATCTATATGCAACGTATACTATATTTATAGCAAGTAAATCTATCAATTGCGCCTCTTCCAAAACAGGCCTGTTTCATCAGGAGGGGTACCTACATATTCTTCACCAGTCTCCATATCGATTAGTTTATATTTCTCTGGACATTTTGTTCTAATCTTCAACTCAACTGCTATTGCTAATTCTTTTACTTCTGTTCCGTCTTTTAATTTTCTGACTTTTTTCATTTATTGTACTTTCTATATCGTTCTAACACTGGTACTAAAACTTCATGTGTATCATCGAACCATTTCTCAACATGATAATCCCATTCATCATTAGTAAGACGTTCATACATTGCATTTGTATCTTCGTATCTTCCTTTATTTATTGTGTCCATCCATATTGTAAAATCAGCATCAAAATAATCTCTTGTTTCTTTAGTAGGGCAAATAAAATCAGCAACTACGCTTTGTCCTGCCTTTACTACAACATCGGCTAAGAACTTCATTCTATCTGCTTGTCGTATTCTACCTTCTTCGCTGAAATCCCAATCATTGTATTCAGTTCTGACTGCATCGGCGTTTAACCAATAAGCATCAAGTTCTTCTGCTAAAGATTTTGCTAATGTTGTTTTACCACTTCCAGGCAATCCACATATTAGTATTTTCACAAAGCACCTCTTTTACTACTTGCTAGTTTTATCAAATCATCTAGTTCAGTATATTCTACATAATTCATATACTTCTTATTCTTGTCTTGTACAAGTATTTTTTCTATTGCTCTTGTGTTGGTATTCTTTGGTATGCTCAATTGTTCTTCAATACTATTTACATATTTTGTACCATAAAGATATAATAATTCTTGGCTTACAAATATATGTTTCTTATCCATGAAGAAATCTAATTGTTCTAAAAATCTGGGAGTAGTATGACGACCTCGAACTCTAGTTTGTTGGTGTTCTAATATATTACGGTCTCTGCCAATAATCATATAAGTCACGTTGTCAAATACCTGAGTGGCATAATGATGAAAGTTTTTAAAATCTGGTATTTTTGTTTCGCCGTCAAATACATACGGCGCACCCATACTGGTGTAATAATAGTCATGCGTTGTCGTATCAAAGTCTAGTAATAGTTCTGCGTTTTCCCAACAATCTGAAAAGGGTTCCATATCATGTCCTTCCCAATATTTATGTTGTAGTGTTTCCCAAGCAAAAACATTTTTATTACTACCAAATATCTTTGCATACAAATGATTACCACTTCCCTGTGGGCCAACTGCTACAACTAGTTGCTTCATACTTTTATCTTTAAGTCATATGTGCTGAATAACCTATGCATTTCTGGTGTTGCTACACCTGTAACCAATAATGTAGTACGTGGAGTTCGTCCTGCATTTGCAGTACAATGTGGAGAGTTAAACCAATCAAAACTGTAAATCTCGCCTGCACGATATCCTGTATGAACAGTATTACCATACTGAATAAAGTGTCCAGGTGCCCAATCGTCTAACATAATCATAAAACGATAAACTGTTTCGGGTTCTTTTATATTCCACTTTTCTAATTTGTCTACATGCAAGTTCCATACTTGGCCAGGCATTTGTACATGAACTCGTCTTTGTATGTCTCTATCGTCTCCCGGTAATAGATGTAATGCATCAGTCATTGCTTGAAATATTGGTTCTATCTGATAATCTAACTTAGTTAGTACCAAATCTGCGGGAGCACCAGTTTGAATTAAGTCTAATTCTTCTGCTTCAATATCTTCGCTACCGTTTGGATTATCAATTGGGTTACGTGTTCTCCAAGTAATATCCTTACTTTTTTCTATAGTACGTTCTAATTCTTCTTTCCAATCACCTTCAAACTTACCTATATATCGCATACCATCATATGCCGGGTCATGCTTGAACGAATCGTAGTGATAATTATTTCTTGGTGATGTTTTTTCCCAATTACTTTGCATTACTTTCTCCTTCTAAATTAGTGGAGGGATTGCCCCTCCACTATGCTTATTTAGTTCTTCTTATTTTGCAGGGAATAAGTTTTCTTTCAATACTGAATTCAAACCTAGTGCTTCTCTGTTGAAACGAACCAGTGTACGTAATGCATCTTCTGTAATAAATGTCATTAGAGTATCACGCATTTGGTTACCACGCTCACCGATGAACCATTCATACTTACCATTCTTCGCTTCGATGGCAGCCACTGATTCTGGGTCGTTTACCATTTTGTTCATAGCATCAACTAGACGGTCACGCAACTCTGGGTTACCTTTGTTTACCCAAATTGCTTTCTGTAGACCATCACGGAATGACTTCACTAGTACATATGCATCGTAGAACTCACCTGATGGTTCAACACCATAACGCTCTTTGAATTGAATTTCAAACTGTGCGCCTGGGAAGTTCGGGTCATCATGGTGCTTACCTGTTGCAGGGTCTAATAGACCGTGATGAAACCATAGTTCAGCATTTTCATCTGGAGCAATGTGCTTCTGATAAGTTGCTGGGTTCTCACGTGAACCTGTTAAGTCGCCACGCTTAAATGCTAAACGTCTTTCGCCACCTGACATACCTTGTACCCAAGTTACGTTTTCACCGAAACATTCGATATACTCATCAAGTGATTTATCTGGTCCACAAATCATCATTGCGATTGCAAATGCTTCTGGGACAGCGCCTGATGTTCCTGCGAATTTTGGTTTGTCCATATCTGCACCTTTAACTTTACCCATAATAATGTTCAAGTTCATAAGACCGATTGAGTCGTACTCTGCATAATCATAGTCTACGTTCTCTTGTAGAAATGATACACCGTTGCCGCCGTGTGTAACAACAATTGTATTTTCATCAAAACGTAGTTCATTGTGGAACTTGTTAATTCCTGGAATGTCACGTGCGCCTGGAATGTTACGAATGTTAATACGTTCACCCAAATGCTTCTCTAGTTCTTTCATAATAATCTCAGTCCAGACTGTAGTACCACCACCTGGTTTCTGAGGATTAACGACTGTAATATCTGCCGAGGCCGTTGATGCCAACATCATTGTCCCTGCAAATGCGCTAATAATTGTATTTCTAATATTCATCTTTATTTCTCCTATAGTTATTAGATGATAGTCCTCTTACACAAAGTCGATTTTTGCTTTGTTAAAAAATAAGCCCCAAATTGCCGCAACTACTGTTAACGAGATAAACACTGCTGGCATTGGTCTGAATAGTAATTCTTCCCAACCGTATCCAAACGTTGTAAACTGCACATAAGTTGTTTCCAATCTGTAACTTAAAATAAATCCAATCAAAAAACTTACACGACTGAATTTTAAATATTTCATTCCTAATCCTAACACCATACAAATTGCCAACATCATATAATCGTCAACATAACCTGTATACTGCGTACTACTCCACACAAGTGAAGCAAGGATAGGCCAGAAATAATACTTGAATGGGATGCTTGTGATATATACCGCATATTTGATAAACGCATATGAGATTGGTAAAATAATCACAAGTGCCCATAAGTAACTACTTAACAAGACATCAAAGAAACGTTGGTCTTCTAGTACACTAGGAGTGCCTAGTTCTAGTCCAACATACATTAATAGTCCCATTACGATAACTTCAAACGGTGCTCCGGGTATTCCGAACAACACTGTAGGAACATAAGAAGTGGCTTTTTGGGCGTTATTCGCACCTTCGCAACCGATTACTCCTCTTACGTTTCCTTTACCTACTGGTATTTCACCGTCGTCTGTATTCTTTTTAGAAACTGCAACTGTTTGACTGTAAGCAAACCAGTCTGCAATATTTCCACCGATACCTGGAACTAAACCGACAAACCCGCCGATAAGACCACCACGTAAGCCGTCCCATTTATATTTCCATGTATCTTTAATACCGTCTATTAACTGACCTCGAATAACTTGGTTCGTTAATGTAATTTTTTGTGCTTTCATTCTGTATGCACTTAGTAGTTCTGGGAATGCCAGAAGACCAGCCATTACGGGAATGATTTGCACACCCGCACCTAGATACTCCCAACCGAATGTCCATCTGTCTGCCGCTGTTTGCGGGTCCATTCCAATACGTCCAACGAGAACACCTAGCACAAGTGCAATTAATCCTCTGAACCAATACTTACTAGAAACAAAAATAACACATGTCATAGCAAATATTAAGAAAGAGAACATTTCCGCGGTACCAAAATACAATACGATTTTTGTATACCACGGCAAGAATAAGAATACTGCAAGACCCCATATAAGACCATTAAGCCAAGATGTTGATATTGCCGCACTTAAAGCCCTCGCCGCTTCGCCTCTGCGTGACATTGGAAAGCCATCTACCATTGTAGCGGCGGCTCCGCCCGCTCCAGGTATGTTCATTACAATGCCACAGAAACTATCTCCGATACTACTTGTAACAACAACTGCGGTTGTGAACACAACTAACATGTAGGGGTCTTGAAAGTATGTCACAAATGAGTATATAGCGATTAGACCAGTTGTTGCGCCAGCCACTGGAATCAAGCCTACGAAAAATCCGTAAGCGACACCTGCCATTAGTATGAGAAAATATTGGGAGTTTCCATCCAGAAACTGGAGAATTGCGTCCATTAGTCCTATCCTTTAAAAATTAGTTTTAAGATTTAAGACATGCTGTTGCAACTCTGCAATACATGATGATAATGCGGTTCCGCATTACTTTTATTTATCTTTTATATTTGTATATAATATCATAATCGACAATGAATGTCAATTGTTTTTAATTATTTTTTACGTAATACAAAATAAAATCTATCGTTATCATCTTGGCGTAATGTTAAGACATCACATTTAAGATATTCTGCGGCATTCGATATAAAGATTGGGTCCCAATCATAAAAGTTAATCCATTTAGCCTCTGGTTTATCGTGCTGAATACCAGGATTAACTCTGAAATATAAGAAGCCACCTGACCTGACCATGCTTACTACATTTTCAAGTTCACCTAGTATCTTATCACTGCTACCGAAATTGATACTACCTAGACAGATAGCAACATCATATTCAACGTCTGCTTTATAATCTAGGGTGTGAACACTGATATCTGCTCTATCATTATATGGGTCAATGCCAGTTAAGTTTTGTATCTTTCCTTTAAACTCGTTATATCCACAACCGATATCAATTACGTTATCTGGATTCAT
>Ga0098055_1001432_pt1 | contig 12973 bp, 8 predicted proteins | sample 17_taG_FD_75107 | JGI IMG/M metagenome (GOLD analysis project Ga0098055, IMG submission 75107) | Marine viral communities from the Subarctic Pacific Ocean - 17_ETSP_OMZ_AT15314 metaG | ecosystem: Environmental > Aquatic > Marine > Oceanic | place: Pacific Ocean | collected 2015-01-18 | reverse complement strand
ATTAACATTTTTTGTTGAGCTTGTTTAGCTTTTATAGACTGCGACCACATGCTCATAAATCCACCTAGTAAGGTAGACCCAAGCATTGTTATAATTTCAAAAGGTATTCCCATTCTCTTCTTCTTCTTCTTCGTAGACTTTGCCCATTATTTCTTCAAACATGTTTCTAAAATCTTCTAAGGACATGAAGGGCATATCTTGTTTAACTTGGTGAAGTCTGTATATGCGGTAACAGTCTTCTAATTGTGTTTCTAAGTATAATATCATTATAAGGGTGGTGGAGTATTTGTCAAGTCTATTTAATTTTAAGTATTTTATTTATTACGCCTTGAGCTATTTTTTCTTTACTTTTTTCCCATGCTTTTTTGGAATATCTAGAATCTTCTCTTTTAACTTTAGAATCTTGATAAGCTTTTAAAATTTCTTCATCAGATGGTAAGTGCTGTAAAGTATTATTACGTTTAGTTAAACCATTTTCTAATTTAATAATTCCCCTTATTACTTCTACAGCAAGTTGAGGATTTTCTCTTAAATTTAATTTGTCATGTTTGTTTAAACCTGTTAAACTCTCTATACTCTGAGCATACGTATCTCTATCAGTAGCTGAATATTTTGAAAACATTTCTTCCATAGACTGACCATCATATTTTTTAAGTAGGTTATGTATCCCTGCTCTTAAACCTGTGTGTTTATCTTTAAATATAGGATAAGCTTCATTTTGTCCTGTAGGTGAGCCAGTACCTCTTGAATCTGTTCCAATAACTCCACTATATCGAGCTACATTATCATATCCTTTAAACACTCCTTCATCTACAGCTCCAATCGCAAGATTCATATAATTATAATTTCTAACTCCTCGTGGCATTTGTTCTTGAGTGTATGTATATCTATTATTAGGATCATAAGCAGTCTGATCATTTACATCCATAAAAGGAATCTCTAAAACTTTTTTACCTTCACTTCCTCCATCATTATATTGCTTTCGGACTGCACCACCATTGTAGTACAAAGCAGTATAAGGCTCACCTGTAAAAGGATTAATCCTTTCTTCTGGTTTTTCTTTAGCATAGGGTACTTCACCTTCTCCTTCAATTAACCCTCCTGTAACTTTTTTTAACCTTTCCTCTTCTTCTCTTCTTTCTGCATCAAGAACTCTTTCATACATAGCTTGATATTCATTAGCAGCTTCTATTATTTTTTCTTCTTGTCTAGTTCTTATCTCATCGTATTCTTCTTCACTTATCCTACCATACGATAAATCTCTTCCTGCTTTCTTTAAAGTCTGTTTCATACTTTCTAAAAGTTTGTTGTACTCAATAGCTCGCAAACTTAAATTTCTGTCGGTGTCTTGTGGTCTTAATTTAATACCGATTGCAGAAGTAAGAGCTTCTATAACTGATGGAGGTGCTGAATATGGAGAATCACCAATGCTTTCGTCTTCTAATCCAAAGTAACCTTTTTTACGTAAGGCCTGAATTATTTTATCTTGACTGTATGACGAAGGTACTAATGGATTATTTGGAGTAAAACTTTTAATAATAGCTTTAAATATAGCTTTTGTATTTTCATCTTCCCCATAACCTTCAATATCTTTACCCGTAAAAGGGTCTTGTTGCGCTAATAAAATCTTTGCTAAATCAACGTACAATCCACCAGGTTGAATAGCAGCAGGAACACCAGGTAATCCTCTCCCTATTTCTTTTGATTCAAATACATCTCCACCTGGAACCCATCTTGTTACATCTAAATATTGAGACTCGTTTGTTTCTGATTTAAAAGGCAACTTCATCATTGTTGGAGGCATAAAAGGAACACCCCATAGTTTATTACTTTGTGAGTCTCTCATGGAAGCTCTTTCAGATTCTTCACTACCAATAGCTTGATTCCCTATGTAATTCATTGCGTACCCAAAAGCTGCCCACTTAGCAACTTTCCAAGGTTTCATTGTAACTGTTTCAGCTAATAAAGGAACTACACGATATGTATAACTTATAAAAGGTGTTACAGTTTTTTTAGCTAAATTTATTGCAGGAGCATTTATATCATAATCTATGAACCATCTTTTAGAATCCATAGCAGCTTCTCTAATTCCTTTACCTTTTGAAAGTCTATCCATAAACACAGCCATTCTAAAGACTTGATCTTCTACTTGGTAAACATCTTCCATTTTTCCGACTGTGTTAGCCCATCCTTTTTTAACAGCTCCTTTATACATTCCATCTGCATAATTTAAAGATTCAGTAGGATTCTTACCATCAGTAAATTTTAATAAATTCTTTTCAATTTCCCCACCCATTTCACGGAGTTCTCTTGATACAATGTCTACGTCAAATACTCCATACTTAGAAGCTGTTTTATATAAATCTCCATCTTTATTTCTAAGTTCTTTTAATGCTCTAGGTAGTAAAGTATGTGGAGCATCTGCAAAGTCTAGTAGTATCATATTAGACATAACATTATTCATGTGTACAGCAGGATTCCATGCAGTCTTAGATTTTTTCCATACTCTCATTGCACCATCTAATTTAGTAGCAATCTCTTGTAGCATTACATTATCAGGTTCTATAGTTACAGTCCTTTGTAAATCTTGCATTATTTCTTTAGGAACATAACGACCTGCGAGTTCTCCAAAAGCTTTTTGATTTGTTTTATATATTTTACTGCTTGATACTTTTACCCAATTTTGAGGCTCACCTATTTCTTTCCATTCTTTTGCACTTTTACTAAATTTTGGATCAGTAGATAATTCTCTAAAGAATTTAGCCATTGATATATCGTGAGCCATTAACCTACCTGTTTCAGCAAGAGCATAGGCAGCATCTTCTATTTCACCCATCTCAACTCTTTCAGCTTTAGTAAAGTCTCTACGAATAGTTAGTTTTCCACTTCCTCCTTCATTACCTTCAATAATTTTCCATCTAGCTTTAGGGTCTAATGTTTTATTTTCAACTTTGTATACATCTTCCCATTTTTGTTGCGACACATTTGTTTCTTGTATACCCCTTCCTTTTAACTCATCAGCCATAAAAGATTTTCTTCTAACAGTTTTTACTTCTCCTCTACCTACTGTTTTTTTATTCAAATGTTTAGTATAAGTTCTTTTTAAATATATTTCTTCATTAGCTTTAAAAACTTTTTTATTTAGTAAACCTAAATCTACCATTTCGTTAGCATACTTAGTAACTGTTTTTCTAGCTTTTGCACTAAGAGTTGCACCTTTAGATATTGAAGCTAAGTCTCCTGTCATAAAACCATACAGAAAACTTCTTTCTTCTTTATTTAATTTAGTAGCAATTTCATTTGTAATTTCAAAAAACTCTTGGCCAATAGCATTTTTATTAACAGCAATATCACCTCGTAATTTTATATACTCAGGATTAAGACCATAATCGTCTACTAATAGTCTAGACAAATGATCTGATACTGCTTCGTCTTGAAATTTTATTCTACCTAAACCTTTAGCACCACCAAAACCAAGAGCCATACCTACAAAAGCTGCTCCAAATTTTTCTTTATATGTAGCATCAGGATCATCAAAAGCGTTGTAGCCTACAACACCGCCTGCTGTTCCTGATAATGTTGATCCCCAATTATTAAATACAAAATCTCTAGCTCTCCTTCCAACTTTATCTTCATAAAATTTTTGTAACCCTGCTGATAGTTTTGTTTTACTACCAAACTCTTCCATCATACTTTGTTGAAGTTTTTCTTTGTCTGATAATATTTTACGTGGGCCAATAAAATCTTCTGACTCTTGATACTTTATTCTATCGTGTATATCTTTCCTATTTCTTTGATCAATATTTAAAGGGCCAACAAAATCATCAGCTATTACATCGTCTTTAGGAGTTTCAATAACTTTAGTAGGAAAAGGTTTTTCTTTACCAAGTTTAGTTGCAATAACATTTGCTCCTTTTCCACCTATGATACCAAGAGTTGAACCAAATCCTGTTCCTAAAACAATATTTTCTAAACGACTTTGTTTTTCTCCTAGTAATCCTGGTTGATCCTCACTAACATAACTCATACCTGCATGAGTACCTCCCGCCATAGCTCCATACTTTGCGAGGTCTTTAACTGTTTTTGCTTTCTTTCCCCATCCGATAATAGGTATGTAACCTATTGGATCAGCAATAATTGCTGAAGTTAGGAATGCTCCCATAGCTGCTCCACCCCATTCTTCGTGATCTAAAATGCGTTGAAGTTTTTGGTCGCTTCTTTTTAATTCTTCAGTAGCTCCATCAAAACCAAATAAATGTGAACCCATTTGAGCAAGTCCTCTTAATGAATCACTTGCTCCCATTTTTGTTGCATATTTAATAGCCTCTCCTTTAGTCATATTTGCTAAAGGGTCTTCTTGATCTATAAGTTCTTGTAATGATAAGACACGGGTAGCTTTAGCCATAGTTTTATATTATATTAGTATTAGACCTTGTTTTTCTAAATAAGCAATCCTTGAAGATTCATCAGGTAATTCTGAATTAACTGCATCAATTAATAACTGCCTTACTCTTTTCCAATCTCCAAAAGTTGCTAAATCAACAACATCTGTAAAATCTTGTCTTCCTCCTGTCATAATAGAATTAAATAGTTCTTCTACACTTTGGTATTCAAATTCTTTTGGATTAGCTTTTAAGTCAGCAAGACGTTCTTCATCTTTTTTTCTTCTAGTCCTTCCTTCACTACCAGTATAAATTTCTTTTCCTTCCATATTTTTATAGCCAGGTTTTGTTACATCAGGTTGATATATTCCAGTTTCTAATCTTTTTTCTAACATTTCTATTTCTCGTTGTGGATTTAAAAATGATGTGTATAAAGAAATGGCATAATTTTTAATACCATCGTTTATTTTACCTTCAGGAATATCAGCAAAAGTAATTCTTTTTGCAGTTAGTCCAGAACCACTCTGTTCAAATTGGCTACCTGTCCAAGATAAAGTAGAGCCATCAGCTAATTCTACTGAGTCACCTACTTTTAAATTACTATCGTCTTTCCATTGTTCTCTAACGTCAGTTGTATAAATATCACTTACTTGTTTATCTATAGGCAACATAAAAAATTCTTCGCTATCTGTATTATAAACAACTTGAACCATTGTATCATCGTCAGCATTTCCTGTTACAGAACTACGAGGCACAAATCTATTAGGGCCAAACATTATAGGAACTACTCCTGTCTTATCAGCAATTTGATCTTGAATAGCTGAAGTATTAAAAACTTCTTGAGTTGTTTCATCTAAGTCTGCTGTAACTATTAAAGTACCTAAATCATTTATATCATTAGGACTAAATGTAGATGTTCCTATTTGAGAGCCGTTACTTCCTGATGCCCAACTAACTCCTCTTGGTTTATAGTTATTCCATTCTAATTTTTTATTTGCAAACCAAGTTTTAAAATCAGGCACACCTTCAGGTAAAGGAATATCTGTTCTACTATATTCTAGTCCTGATACTGTAAAGTTTTGTTTAAAATATTTGTTAGGGTCTAACTCAAACATTTCCATTTCATACAGTTTTCTAGCTGTTGTTTCATTTTCTAAAGCTACTTTTTCATCAGTTAAATCAACTTTAGTATAAGGTGGTCGATGATATAAAGCATATAATTGTTGAATAGGAATTAGAGGGTCTTTTCTCATACCTTCATTTAATGCAAGCTCTCCATCAGGATTTAAAGCATTATATAATTTTTCTAATTCTGCACCCGTAGCAGCTTCTGCAAGACTTGTAGCTCCCTTTATTTCTGTGTGAACCCACTCTCCTTCTATAGTTCTAGCTACAATTGTATTAACAGTTTGTGCTCCCATTGAACCATCATTTAATCTTACGTTTACACTTGTTGTAGATGCAATAGGTGTAAAATTTTCATCAAGTATGTCTTTCCATTCTTCGGCAGTAGCTAACGTATGTATAGCATCTGCCATACCAGGATTAAACTGAGAATAAACTTCGTATCTGTCAGCAAAATTTTTGTATTTAGCAAATAATGGATTAGCGTTTATGTCTGCTTTAGTTAAAGTTTCAGCTCTTTTTCTTTCTTCATCACTTCTAAATGCATTACGAAGACCTCTTCCCATTTGCTCACCAATAGTAGCAGGTACGTTTAAACTTTCAAAATTTTCCCAATCTTTTTCTAGTTCTTCAACACTAGAAGGAACAGCTCTAGCTGAACTCACAAGGTTATCCCAGTCTTTTAATCTTTCCTCTGTTAATCTTTTAGCTTCTTTTGCTACTGAAGCTCTTGGTGGAGTTTTACCTGTTTGATTACTCCATTGATTAATTAATTGTGTAGCAAAATGATCATGCCAATAATTATATGAATTACCTCCATAACCTCCTTGTCCTCCACTATCTATAGTATTTTGAATGGTTAGGATATTTGCAGCATTGCCTTGCATAGCAACTAACTTAGCTTTAAAAGGTGAATTACTTAATGCAAAATTTTCTGCTTTAGCATCTAATACTGTATTTTGATACAGCCCAACTCCTAGATCAAAAACATCGCTTCTTCTTTGATATTTTTTAATGTCATCTTCTCTTTTTTTAGTTTCGGCACGTTGTTCTTGTAATAAAGAAATACCAACATCTGAAGCTTTTTGATTTGTGTCTACCATGTTTACTCCCTTGGTGCTAATAAGCTATCGTTTTGTTCTGATTGTTCAGGTCTAGATAATAAACTTTCTGGAACTTCAAAACTTTCTATTTTTTCTAATACACTTCCTGGTACTGCTTGAGATGAAATCTTTTCTTCAACTTTATCTTTTGTTACATCTTTTAAAGTTTTAAATCTAGAAGTTGCTTCTGCATCTATTTCCTCTTCATCTTCTTCTTCACCTCTGTAAATTATATATTCTACGTCTGCTTTTTCACACAAAGCCATAATAACATACATTAAAGGTTCTATTAAAAGCATAAATAAATCTGGATTCCATTTACCTTCTGTAAATCCTGTGTACAATAATTGCATTACTACATCAGATACAGGTACACCCTGTCCTACTGAAGATACTAATTCAACATAAACATCTTCTTCTAACATTTCAATAACTAAATCATCTAAAGCATCTTTTACAGTTGTGTACTCTGGTGCTTGTTCCCAAGGATATTTATTATCAGGATCATTAGTTAATGACTGACCAGGAATAGCCCTGTTAGGATTAGATAAAACTTCTAAACCTTCAGGATCATATTGTTCAGGATTTAAATTACTCATGTCATTAAACTCCTCATTACTGTTGTGTAAGGATCATTCTGTCCATAATTTTGAATAAACTCTTGACCAAAACCTGAAATAGTTCCACCCGTTGAACCATACAGCCCACCTCTTTGTTGTAATGCAAAGTCTGTTTGAGCTACTACATTACTATCTAAACCTCCGACACTCATAGTAGACAACCAATCAGGAGTGTTATTAGTAACATAATTAGGTACAGGTGGTTTCCCTGTTACTAACTCTCTACCTTTATCTCTTAATCCTTGAGTCATTCCTGATTTTACTTCATCAACTCCTTTAGATACTATTTTATCAAATACATTATTATTTTCTTTAGCAACATTTTTAACATCATAAGACATTTTTCCAGATTTAACATCTGTTTGAACTCTTTCAGTCATTCTTTTAACACTTTCTTCTACCGAAGGTGGTGTATATGTAGGAGAAGAGTCGTACATAACTTTACCTTCTGGTGAAAGTTTAGATGTTAAACTCTCTTGTATATTAGGATAATCTGATAGTTCTTTTATTTGATTTATAACTTTTTGATCAGCAACATTATAAGTTTTAGTTTTTGATAAGATACTATCACCACTACCATGAGTAATTTCAGTAAAATTACTTTCATCAATATTATCTAATAAAAAATCAGATTTAGTAGCTGTTGGATCAGTTTTAAAAATTTTATTACCAGTATCTTGAACCCAAGACTTAAACCCATCAAAAGCATCTCCAACTGTATTAAATTTACCACCTGAAACTGTTTTAGTAATCCAATCAACACCACCCATAACAGCATCAGTTACAGAACTAAATACTTTATTCATAGCTCCTGAAGCAGCTTTAACTCCTCCAATGATAGCTTTGAATCCATTAACAGCCGCAGTACCTACAGCACCAAAAGTATTTGTAATAAAAGCAGCTGCACCTTGACCTATAGTTCCAAGCATACCTGCTAGAATCTGACCTACTCCAGGAATAAACATAAGTCCTATTTGGCCAAGTACTCCAAGTTTACCAAAAGCTTTTGCCAAACCTTTAGCAACTTTTTTAATACCTCTACCTATTTTCTTGACAACTTTTTTAATACCTTTGCCTATTTTTTTTAGGTATTTACCTGGCTTCCATCCGCCCATTATTATTCTCCTTTAAGTTCCTAATATTTTACTAATTGAATTTTGTACATTTGTATTATTTTGCCACTTAGAAGCAGCTTCACTTTCATTACCCATAGCTGTAGCTATAAGCTGTACTTTACGAGTTTCATCATTTTCATAAGCTTTAAAATCGTAATCAGCTTGATCACGTAATTCTTGCCATAAAAATGATTGAGCTTGCATACTCATACCAAATGCATTCTGTGCGTTTTGCATATTAATTTGATTCTGTGCTGCTGTATTAACTGTATTAGCTTGTCTTCGCCATGCTGTATTAGATTGTATAACAGCTTGAGAGTTAGCAGCATTCCATTGATCTCTAGCAAAATCTTGTTGTGAATTAAACTGATCATTTTGTGCAGCTAACTGTGAATTAAACTTAGCTAAATCTGCTGTATTAGCTACTCTTCTAGCTTCCGCAGCATTAGATTGAGTTGCATTAAATTGAGACATTGCATCTGATCTTGCAGCATTTTGTAATTGTACTTGAGTAGATAAGTTAGCCATAAATTGATTTGTTTGGTTTTCACTAGCAGCATTAAATTGTCTAGAAGCATTAGTTGCAGCTTGATTACTCAACATACTTTGTTGTAGCATTTGAGCATTTAACACTTCAGTCTGTTGCCTACTAGATAGATTAGCCATATCCATTTGTAAAAAAGCCTGTGCATTTTGTGCAGTTAATTTAGTTATAGCATCTGCTTCAGCTAAATTAACTTGTGATTGTATAACTGCATTTTGTACAGCCGCCTGTTGTTCGGTATTAGCTTCGGTTAAACCTACAGTTTGTAAAAACTTACTATTAGATAATGCTATTTGTTGATCTGAACTAAACTGAGCCATGTCCATTTGGAAAACATTATTAGCATTCGTTAAAGCTGTTTGTTGTCTTCTTGCTGCATTAGACTCAGATTCTCTAGATTCTATATCTCTTTGCTGTGTTGCAGCTTGTTGTAGTGCAGTAGCATTACTTTGAGCCATTGGTAAAGCTGATTGTAATATGGCATTAGTTAAAGAAGCTCTACCTACAGAAGATGCAGATAATCCTCTAGCAGCTAACATTTGTTCTACTTGACCTACTGCTCCTTGTGCCCATAAAGGTATTTCACCTTCTTCCATACCATCTAATAGTCTACTCATTTGAGCATCTACTAAAGTATCTCTATCAACTCCTGCAATTAAACCTCTTTGTTCTTCTGTAAAATCGTCTAGTCTATCTTCTAGAGATTCTATATCATCTCCAATTTCACCAATCTGATCTTCAGTTAACCCTGCTTTTCTTAATTGTTTTTTAGCTCTTGATAGTTTTCTTAAACTTGATCCTGTGTTTTTAGCAGCTACAGACTTAGCACTTTCACTCATAACACCTACAACTCTATCTGTTAGAGCACCTACAGGTATTTCTACATCAGCACCTTCTATTGGAGCTACATCAATTACATTAGCAGCTTCAGCTATTTCGTCTTCTGTCATTTCAGCTTTATCCGAAATAACCCCTTGTGCTGCATCTGCTGTAGCTGCACCTGTTTGGTCAGCTTGATAACTTCCTGCTGTTATTTGATCAGGTAACGGAGCAGCAGTAGCTGTACCTGTTGCTACTTGCTCTTGTAAATCTACGTCAGCTCTTTGTCCAATAACATCAGGTCTTTCGTCTATTTGTACTGTCCTTGCTTCTATCGTTTCATCTACTTTTGCAGCATCAGGTATAACAGCTCCTATAGGAAGTTCACCTTGAGCACCTCGTTCAATTCTTTCTGAACTTCTAGCTATTCTTTCTGCTCTTTGAGGAGTTGCAATGGAGGGTCTTCCTTCTAAAGGAGTTCCTAAACCTGCTCCTTTCGGAACTGGGATATTTTGAGTAGGAGTGTCTCCAGGCTGACTAGGTGGATCAATAGGTAATGTAAATACTGGCTTCTTTTCCTTTTCTGGTGGTATTACAGGAATAGGTGAACCATCAGGAAGAGTAATAGGTTTACCATCAGGGCCAACTGGACGATCTATAACTCTACTATCACCAGGCATACGAATATTATCAGGATTAATGTTTATTTCTCTTCCTAATTCTTCTTCTGAATATTCTATAGGTTGTGGTTTCTTGTCTACAACAGGTTGTATTTTAACAGGTTGTTGAGGAGGTCTTCCCATTTCAACAGGTTGTTGAGCAGGTCTTCTTTGAACTTGTTGCATTAACTCTTCTTCTTCTGCTCTTGGACCACCACGTTGAAAAGCCACACGACCACCTTGACGCATATCTAAACGCTCTGCTTTTTGACCGGCACGATAACGTCTTCTTGCTCTTTTTTTATTTATTTTATTTTGCTTTGCCATTATTTAACCTCGAACAATTTGTCCAGTTTCTCTTCAATCTTATCTAACGTATCAAATACTCTATCCATTCCATCAGATAGCTCTTGTTTTGTTACGTATTCTTTTGCCATTTCTTCTCTTGTTTTATTTAAAAGTATGTCAAGTCTTTTATTTTCTGATGTGTTTGCACGAATACTATAAAGTATAGGAGCTACAACAAGAGTAAGAAAAATATTCCATAATAAATACCCTGAAAGCTCCATGTTATTTTATCCTAGTCGTTTGCTGCTATGTAATCTGTACCAGTGGTAACGGCTGCAACGTGCGTAGTTTTTTTACTATCTGCTGCTCCTTTTACATCTGGCGTATCATCATCTGAATCAACAGGCTCATAAGCTAATATAATTTCTAAGTGGTCAACATTACGTTGTACCGTTTCATTTATATCTGCTTGAGACATGGTTGTGTCTGCTTCTGCTGAACCACCAACATGAGTTGATTTTTTGCCATTAGTATTAATGTCTGCTATCAGCGTTACCGAATCGGTTCCTGCTGCTAGACATTCTGTTACTGTTTGTGCCATTTTATTTCTCCTTTATTTATTATTAAGATTCTAATGCTGCGACTCTAGCAGTCAACGCATCAATTTTATCATCAGCTTCTTGTAAAGCCTTAACTAGAATTGGTATTACTTGGCTATACATAAGTTTGTAAGACTGTTCATTACTTGTATTAACAATATGGTCATCAGTCCAACCTATTGATTCTTCTATAGCTTTAAGTTCTTGTGCTATAAAACCAACTTGTTTAGCTGTAGATTTTTTAGAATGGTCTCTTTCACCATATTGGGCATGGGTATGCGGATAATACTTATCTCTATTGTCAAAAACATAAGTTACAGGTCGCATTTGATTAACAAAATTTAACCCTGCATTATCTGGTAAAGTTTCTATATCTGTTTTATCTCTTAAATCAGAACCTACAGTCCAATCTACTTTTACCTCTGCTACTGCCGTACTATTATTACCAATGACTACATTGTTACTTCCTGTAGTAATTGTTGTTAAAGCATCGTGACCTGCATCAACTCCTATTACTACATTATTAGCACCAGTAATATCTCTACCTGCATGTTTACCTACTGCTGTGTTGTTACTACTAGTAGTATTGTTTTCTAGTGCTTCTACACCTACTGCTGTGTTTCCATCTCCAGTTGTAGTATCAAGTCCTGCTGCTCTACCTACTCCAATATTATCAGTACCAGTTGTTACCATACCTAATGATTCATATCCGAAAGCAGTGTTATTACTTCCTGTTGTTATTGCATCACCTGCATTAGCACCAACAGCCGTGTTCTGTGTTCCTGTGGTATTAGCACCTAAAGAAGCATGACCTATTGCAGTATTATCATTACCTGTTGTAGTTGCATCTAAAGCAAACCCACCTATAGCTATATTTCTTAATCCAGTAGTCAATGCGACTGCTGATTGAAAACCTATAGCTACGTTGTAAGTATCTGTAGCACTTGTAAAGTTTTGAGCCTGTAAAGCATCAGGACCGATAGCAATAGACCTACTACCTAAAGTATCCGCACCAAGAGCGTTCATTCCTATTGCTATATTATAGTCAGCGTCTGTTAAAGCATCTCCTGCTACTGCACCTAAAAGTGTGTTACGAATACCTGTAGTTACTGAAGTACCTGCATTTTCTCCGATGGCTACATTATAAGTATCTGTAGCACTTGTAAAATTTTGTGCAAATAAAGCAGCTTCTCCTATTGCTATAGATTTAGAACCTAGTGTATCTGAACCTAAAGCAGCATGACCGATAGCAACATTTTGAGCTCCTGTAGTTAAAGCATCCGCAGCATAAGCACCAACTGCTGTATTGTACGAGGCTGTTGTGTTTGCTCCTAGAGAACTTAAACCTACACCAACATTGCTAGTTCCTGTAGTGTTTGCTGTTAAAGAAAAATAGCCAACTGCGGTGTTATTATGTGCAGTAGTATTAGCACTTAAAGACGATTTACCAATTGCTGTGTTATTAGCACCAGTTGTATTTACTCCTAAAGAATGAAAACCAACTGCTGTATTGTAGTGTGCTGTGGTATTTGCATCTAAAGCGAACATACCTACTGCCACATTGTAACCACCTGTGGTGTTTACCATTAAGGCATTAGCACCTATAGCAGTATTAGCTTCAGCAGTAGTATTAGCACTTAAAGCGTTTGTTCCTAAACCTACATTATTATCACCTGTAGTATTTGCATCTAAAGAATTAAGTCCCATAGCAACGTTATT
>Ga0098055_1001424_pt1 | contig 13012 bp, 6 predicted proteins | sample 17_taG_FD_75107 | JGI IMG/M metagenome (GOLD analysis project Ga0098055, IMG submission 75107) | Marine viral communities from the Subarctic Pacific Ocean - 17_ETSP_OMZ_AT15314 metaG | ecosystem: Environmental > Aquatic > Marine > Oceanic | place: Pacific Ocean | collected 2015-01-18 | reverse complement strand
TTTAGATATAGGCTTAGATGTAGTTCCATCATTTAAATAATATTCTCTAGTACCATTTTTATCTAAACTTTTATATCTTCTACCTACAGAAGCAAGATTCCAAGCTAAAATAGCATTAGGAGATAAATATCCATTTTCAGCTAATTTAATTAAATTATCAATTACTTTTGTTCTATTTTTATCTGTAACAGTTCCTGATTCAGATATATTTAAGAATTTAGCAACAGAATTAGCATCTCTTAAAATGCTTATTTTTTCTATTAATTTAGTAAAAAAACTTTTAGTTTGTATTTTATCAGCAGCTTCTTTAAAATCTTCAGTTTGTTGTTCTTGTTGTTGTTGCTCAGCGAACCTCTGTCTAAACTCAGTGTCATTTTCTAATAGATTAATAGCTTCACGCGCACCCATAGAAACAGCTAATGCTTCAACTAAACGCATTTGTCTATCTGACCTAGTATTTTTAGCTATACTTGGATCTGTTATATATCCTAAAAATTTCTTTACAGTTAACTTATCAAGTGCAACTTTTTGTAAAATACCATTGGTATCTTTCTTTAAAAATCCAGCTTGCTCAAATGGATTTACACCACCTTTTGCTCTGGCCTTACGCATTGATTCAACAGACATTGCATCATAAAAAGCATCAGGGTTTGCTTCTATAGCATTAGTTAATCCCTTGTTTGTTTTAGTATTTTTAAGGCCTAATTGTGTTTTTAAATCTGAATATAAAGCATCTTGAAATGTTTTAGCTATATCTGTTTTAAACTTTAAATTATCAACTTTTTCTTTAGCAGTTATTAAAGCTTGTTTAGCAACATTACTTATTGTGTTCATTAACTTATCGCCAATACCTAATTCTTGTGCTGTGTTTATATTTTTAACAACAGCATCTATGTCAGACTCTTCTTCAACAATCATCCCTTGAACCTCTTGGCTTTCTATATCTTTAGTAAATGTTTGACTTGATATATTTTCAAAAGCAGATTTACTTATAGCTCTTTTAGGTAATTCTACTTGAATATATGCCCCTAATGGTACTTTTTTACTAGGATCATATGTTCTTAGTAATTTAAGAAGTTCTGCGTTAAGATTTGATTCATATTCTGGCTTAGTTCCTATGCGTAAATTTTCTGGTATAGCACCAAAAACTTTATTAGATAAGCTTTTTAAGAAACCTCCTTGAGTTTTAAGTATTCTATTTAAGGCTTTGTTATTAAAAACATTTCTTTTTTTACCCTTTTCATCAATCTCTATCGTTATATCTCCAGACTCTAAACTTTCATCAAAAGCTTTTTGTAATTCTTTTGAAGACTGAACACTGCTTTCTTTTACGCCTTTGACTACTTTTTCTGTGGATTGTTTTGACGTATCTCTTGCTTTTTTATATTTTTCTATATTTTTCTTTACTTCAATGTCAAACTGCTCTGTAGAAATTTCATTATTAGCTTTTTGTTCTTTTAATAAATTATTTTTTAATTTATATTCATCTAAAGCTATTTCATTACTAGATCTAGTTTCTGTAAATTTACGTATAGATTGTAAGGCGTTTTCATATTTTGTAGTTAAAGTTCCGTTTTTATTTCTTATAACAGGTTGTTTTTCTACTCTTACTTTTTCAACTATTCTATTAATAACTTGCCTAGAATTATTTAATGTACCTTGAAAACCAGCTTTCGATTGAAGATAACCTTCTTTATTTATTTTTCCAGCTTTAAAATCTTTATTTAATTCTTTAATACTTTTTTCAGAACTTTGTATTGTTTCTTCAGCAGTTGCGGCTTTTTTTAATTGTTCCGGTGTAAGTCTACTTCCCAAGTCGTTTCCTTCTTTTACTAGAGCTCTTAACTTAGCTCTTTCAAGTCTTATTGCTTTTCTTATACCTTCTTTAACTTTATCATTTGTTTCTAAAGCTTCATTTTGCTTTAAAACACCTATAGTAAAAATAGAATTAGCTGCTGTATTTCTAATATGCTCAGGTGTAACTTGATCTCTCATAGCCTTGTAACCTGTCTTAATACCTTTACCAGCAGCTCCAAACAACAATGTACCAGCATATGTTTGTAAAGCTGTTTCAACACCTTGTTCTTTTACACCTTCCCAAACATACTCAGCTAATTCTTCATCTTTCAATCCTTTACCTAAGCCTGTATTTAAAAGTTCAATAGGAAGTTGAGCCAACTCTGTTCCCGTTTCAGTTAAAGCGCCCCATTGAGCAACTACAAATCCTTTAGCTCCATAAGAGCCAGAATTTATTACTTTTGTTATACCTTTTATCCCTGCTTTTTCTAAAACAACACTAGGCAAAGTTAAAGCAGCTGGTACAGCAAATTCCAATTTACCCTCTTTTGTAGCCTTGTCAAAAGCCTCTTCTTTAGATAGACTAGGATAAAGTTCTTGTGCTTTTTCTTCATTATAGCTAGTCCAAAGTTGTGGCCCTATTTGAGAGGTAATCATAGCTTGACCAACCCTAGAGGCTATAGCAGGATTTTTTGTTACGAAAGCCGTTGCTGTAGTTGCTGCTATAGTGGGTAATACACTAGTTGAAACTGTTTCAAAGGCAGAAGCTAAAGCCGGAAGTAATTGTGTAAAACTTCTATTCTTAAGAGCTTCTTCAATACCAGGCCCAGTATAGTTTCTTACTTTGTCTATAGCTTCTAAAGCTTGTATATATTCTTTACCCCCTTTTCTAGAATCTTCTCCTACTTCTTTGTTGCTTAAATTATATACTTTTTTTACATCTTCATACTGAGGTCCATTTTTTAACAATTCACTTTGTTCTTCAGTATATGTTTGAGAAGTTAATTTTCCTTTTCTATCTTTATAAAACTCAATATCTTCATAAGCTTTATTTAATTCCTGCCATCTATCTTCATTTTCTTCTCTTTTAATTTTTTTATTTGTTTCAGGATCTATAAAAGAATAATCATTCCTTATTGCTGATAAAGCTCTAGAACCTATTTTTTTTAAAGAATCAAATCTTGATTCACCACGTTCCTCTAAAACTTCTTTTGACTCTAAAACATTAGCTATTACATCTGCCCATTCAGGCCCTACCAATTCATAAGCTGATCTTTTTAACGTTTCATTCAAAGTTAGTTTTTGACGATCCCAAGAATTGGCAAAATTATCAATAGCGCCTAACGTTCCTTCAAAAGCCTTAATTCGTTGTCCTGTTCTAGGGTCTACATTAACACCAGCGGCTTGTTCAGCATTAGGAAGTAAATCTCTAATTTCTTTTAATTCTTTTCCATCTTTCCAAGCTTTGTAAGCTTCCATTCTGCTTTCTGGGATTGGAGCAGGAGAAGGGGCTCCAGCGTAACTAGGAGAATATCCTTTAGGCGATTTATCGTAGATTTTAAATGATTCTATTACATCTTCGAATTCTTCATCATTTACTTTAAGCTTATCTAATGAAACGCCAAATTCATTTACATTAGGCGGTGCTGGTTGAGTCTCAATGTTATTGGTACTAGAAGCAAGCATCTCAGATCTTCTGGCATCAACTAAAGCTTGTATCTCTTGATCAGACACACCTTGAGCTTTCATAGATGAAACCATTTCTCTAAGTTCTTGTTTTTGTTCTTCTGTAAGCATAAATGTTATTTAAAATTTATTCTATAGTTATACCTTCAAATATTTCTGGACGACTTGCCTTAAATTGTTTTCTAGAATATCCTGGTCTAGATTCAAAATCAGGATCCAAATTCATTGTTATTTGCCTAATTTTTTCTTGTTCTTTTTCAAACTTAAGCCTTTCTGCTTGTTGCTTTTTAAGTGCTTTGTTATAATCACGAAAACTTTTAGCATAAATTGGAGCTAACTTCATAGCATCTTCTTTAGCTTCTCTTGTGTCTTTAGCATTTGAAACCCTTCTGCCTTGTTCATTTTCAAACCTTGCAAGTAAAAAATCTTTAGATCCAGCCTCTGTAGATAAATTATAAGTAGTTGTTAAAGGTGGTTCACCTTCGTATTTTGCTACTTGATCAAAACTAACTATATAATCTCCGTTTTCATCAAATCCTTCTTGTAAATTTGTAGCTGTATTGTCAAACCCAGTTCCTTTAGCTACATTGAAATCTTGAGCAGTTGCACCAAGAAGATTATCACTTGATATTATATTGTTTTGATCAATAGTCATTCCTTGAGTACCTTCTTTAATTATTGAAGCGTAAGTTTTATCAACTAATGTAAGATCTGATTTAGGAGGCTGTGGTTGGGTTACTTTCATAGATTTATTGTAAATAGAAGTTAAAACAGCCATTTCCTGATCAATCATTTCATCTAAAACTTTAAGCCTAGCATCGGCTGTAGTCATAGGCTCTTTCTTGCTTTGTAAGTTAGTATTACCAAAAGGAGAGTCATATTCTTCACCTTCACTATTTACAATTTTTAAATTGTCTATATCTATATCACTTGCTACCGTATCAACCTTTTCAACAGTTCCTGTTAATGCCGTAACTCTATCTTCTATAACACTTCTAGGTATGTTTAAGGTGTCCATACCATACATAAACAACGGATCGCCTCCTTCATTATCATTAGCCATTTTATCTATTCTATCTTCAATAGCTTTTCTTTGTGCTTTTCCAGGAGGTTGAGGTATTTTTAAGTCACCTGAACTATTTTTACCAGTTTTTTGGTAACCAGCTATATCATTCTCAAGGGTAGTCATGTATGTATCAGTAGCATCAGTTAAAGATGCCGCTTTGTCAATAACTGTAGGCATGTTTAATTCAAATTCTCTAAGTTTTTTATTTACGTCCTCGCCTTGAGAAGTTACTCCTTTTAAAACCAACTCATTTCCTTCAAAAACAATGCCACCATCAAATTTCCCTCTTAAAAGTTCACTATAAACTCTTTGAAACTTTGGTTCCATAGAATTAGATATTTCCCCTGTTTGAGATCCAGCAGAAAAAGCTTGCATTTGTTTGTCTAAAAATGTTTTAGCGGTTTTAAGCAGAGGGATTTGATTTAACATGGTTCTCATCAATCTAGCCTGCTCAGCAGAGTCCATGTCTTTATTGTTTTTTATCTCATTATAAGTGGATACTAAGTCTAGATTTGTTTTATCAAAAACAGAGTTTAGACCCGCAAAACTATCTGGTTGTGATCCATCGTTAAATGTTTGGTGCGTTAACGCATCTTCTTGTTTTATAGCCTCTTCTTGCGCTTCAGCCGCAATTCTTTCTTCTTCTAATTGTTTTTGTCGGCTTCGTATATTAGCGACAGAGGTAGCATAATTTTGACGCGTTGCTAGATTTGCTTGTGCAGCCGCTTTTGCGCCGGCTTGAGATCCTTTAACCCCCGCCATATAGTCCCATGAAATTGCCATATTGTTCTATTAATTAATTTTAATCACTAATTTTTCAGTGTCGAAGGTGCATATTTTGCTGTAGCAATACCCCCTACTGCATCAGCTACCCCTCCTGCTGCCCCTACAATTTGTGCTTTTTGATAATTCAAATCTGCGGTGGCACCGGCTGCCCGTCCGCCAGCTATAGATGCTAAGTCCGATAATTGCCCATATCGCATTTGCTGAACAGTTTGTTCACCCCCAGCAACTAATTGATCTGCTCTAAATTGTGAATCAGCAGCAAATCTATTGGCATTAGTTTGATTACCAGCATTAAATTGATTCAGGTTATTTTCAGCACCAAAGGCGGCTAAACCAAATTGGTTATTAGCGGCAACGTTAGCCATACCCCATTGATTCTGAGAGCCAGCATTGAATTGTGATGCCGCATTATCCGCGTTAAACTGAGCTTGAGCAAATTGATTTTTAGCCTGCGCTTTAAACCTCTCCGCTTGATTTTCTGCATCTGCGGTAAATCTATTAGCTTGGTTTCTTGCATCAGCACCAAACTGGGCGGCTTGATTAGCTGCTTGAGCCCCAAATTGGGCGGCTTGATTTACAGCACTTACATTAAATTGTGATTGACCTAAATCAAATTGTGATGCTAAATTACCCTGAGCTAATTGTGCTCTTTGTAATTCGCCTTCGCCACGAGCTCTTAACATTTCATTTTGTTTAACTTGTTGATCAATACTAGAAGCAACGCCTTGTTTAGACTTTGCAGCTGCGGCAGCTAAAGCTGTTGCACCACCAGCACCGGTACCAGCCTGAGCGGCTAAATCTTGAGATGCGGCTAAGGCTTGATCAGCCTCCTGAGCTTGCATTTCAGCAGCAGCTGTAGAAACTTGTAGGTTATTCATTGTATTTGTTAAACCCGTATTAGCCCCTCTGGCTAACTGTCCTATATTTGTACCTTCAGCGGTATAACCTTGGGATGTATAGCCTTCACCCTTATACCCTTTAAAGTCATATCCTTGAGCTGTACCCGCAAGTTTTCCGACTTGAGCCCTAGCGCCATCTTTTTCAAAATCTAGCTGTTGTGCATCTCCTAGTTCTGCCAGTTGGGCTTTTTCAATATCGTAAGAAGCTCCTTCTATGTCTTTATAAGCATTCGAGAATGTCATCCCTTCTAGGTCGGCCATTCTTTTATTTAAGGCATCTTCCTTAGCTTTTTTTTCTTTTTTCTTTTTACCTATACCTAAAGCAGATATACCCATTTTAACCAGTGCCACCCCTCCTGTTATAGCCGCAGCGGTAACTACAGCAGCGGTACCTTTAGTTATTTCAGGTTTAAAATTAAGATTAACTAATTCTGAACAAGGTTCTATTAGGTTGAGATTTTCTATCAAATCAATCATCTATTTTTGTATTAATATATTTTTCAAATTCTTCATTAGTGTATGCATAGTGATAATCTTCTAATGAATCTAAATCATTAGTATCAGTAGGGTTCTTAAAAATATTTTGCATTATAACTTCGTTGTGTGCATATATAACTCTTTGAGTTCCTTGTTTAGAAACTTGATAATGAGGTGCTTCAAAAACATTTTCTCCTTCTTCATCTACTACAGTCATAACTCCTTTTAATAAAAACCACCCATGTTTTCTTTTATGTATAAGACTTACAACGACTGAATCTGGTTGCATTATCATTCTTCTTACATATATACCTGGCAAAAACTCATGCTCTGTTTTTATTGTTTCCTCACTTCCTTCTCTAACAGCTCTCCCATTATTACCAACTATATTATTACCATCTACCCTGCTTAAAAGTGATTTAGATAAATTTAACACTTTTTCTTTCCAAGGTATTTCTAATTCTTTATTTGATTTAATTATTTCAGTCATTTAATAATATTTATTGTGAAGAGTACACTGACTCTGAATTTATTGCAAACAACTCTTTTTTTGTTGAAGCGTTTGCTGTTGGTAATCTTAGTTTAATTGAGGCAAATGCGCCCTTAATTCCACTTATTATTTTATTGTCGGTTTGAGTTAAAGTACCATTGACAACAATATAATTTGGCTCTTCGGAAGCTATCGGGGCAAAAAATTTACCTTCTTTTTCTTGAAATGTAAAATTTACTAAATTTCCCATATTATGGTAATTGTGTTATATTGATTGTAAAAGGGCTTACTCCTGTAACTCTATTATTAGTTGTTGTAACTTCTGCTGTGGCAGTTCTATTAGCACCTGTGGTATTAGCATCAGCACTTATATCAAAACCTATACCAGGGGTTGCAACAGCTACCGCTTGATTAATTCCATTTAGTTTTAACCAACTTGCGGTGGCTAGAGGGGTAACTTTAATATCCACAGTCCATGTGCTTGGTACATTTACTACATTACCCGCACTATCTAAAGTTATTGTTGCCGGAATGTTGCCCAGCGCCGCCGTTACCTCACCTGCTCCTGTTATAGTTGCTGTTGCTGTGGTATTAGCGGTAATTTCTGGTAATTGTACATTTATAACTAGTATCCCATAATCGTTGGATTGAGTTTTAGTTATAGTGGATCCACTTACATTATATGTAGCACTGTAAGCATTTTCTAATAAAACTTTTGTAGTTGAAGTCGCAGTGTAAGTGATGGTTGCAAATCTTTGGGTTGCAGCATCATAGGGAGAAATGTAATATGGAACAGTTGCCTGTGTACCAGCTGGTGTCCCTAATGAGCCCAAACCACCTACTGCTGCCCATGTTAACGTAGGTTTTAATGTTGCTGTGCCACCTACAGTAATAATCCCTGAAGTAGCCGTTGCCGGCACTGTTACTGGGATAGTATACTTAACATTATCTGGGGGTGTTCCAGTTCTTTGGTTAGTTATTGCGCCAACTCCTGTTGATGCAGGCATACCAGTTGTGCTTATTGTGATATCAGCATCATCCACATAATAGTTAGTAAATGCGGCTGTTGTAAATTCCACTTGCCCTGCTCCAGCTGTATTAAACGTTTGTGATGCTGGTGTTAATGCGGAAAATGAAATAGATTCTATTATATTTACAGTTAGTAATGATATTGTAAATGCAAGAGAAGCTCCGTTACCAGTAATATTTAGTGTTTGTATTGAATCTGAAGACCCTACTATATGTTGTATTAAAAACACTAAATTATTATCTGTAATAGATGCTGGGCTAGTTACATTTAAAGTACTACCTGTTGCTGGCGTTAAAACTACGTCATTAACATTAGTAAATTGATATTGAGAACTTAGTGGGGATACAAATATTGCCCAAGTAATTCCACTGTTAGGGCTAGCTGTTACAGTATTAGCACCATTAAAAATAGAATTTGGGGCCGCCCCAGCCAGCTGTAAAGTGGTATCGTAGGTAGTAGCAAGAGCGGGTAATGTACCTGCACTTCCAATATCTGTTTCAATATATTCTAATTCCCACCCAGAATCTCCCTCATAACTTAAACTATTATATTGTTTAACAAGAGATGGAGCATCATTAACTATAGGTATTACATATGATTCTTGGGTTCCGGAACCATAAAAATTATTCCTAGTTACATTAGTACTATGGTGCTTCCATAAGTTACCACTATTAAAGGTGTAATAAGTATTGTTTAAAGATATACCTCCCTCTTGTTTATACCCTCTAAAACTTGTCCAACCCCCTGATCTATCATCAAATGTTGCCGTCAAGTAACCATTAGAAGCTGTTGCAGCATTAGTGTCTTCGTTGCTATCAAACCCATTGCCTATGATAGTTAATTCATACATGCGACTATACTCATCATAAGATCCTATAATAGCTGTTGACTGTTTCAAAGCATCCCTAAAAAAGTCTCCCATACCGATTTGTGATATTTCAGTAATCCCATTTTGGACTAATCTCAACACCGCACCTCTATTCTTATCTGTAAAATATCTTGAAAAACCAAAACTTGCAAAAGATTGTGGATCTTTTGATATTCCAAATTCTCCAGCGTAAGCTGCAACTGTCCCTAAAAACTGTGTATTACTTGTAACTGGAACAGCTCCGCCCTCGGCTGAATATATAAAGTTCTTATCAATAGGAGATCTAGATACTTTATCTTCTTGAAATATTACTATCTGCGTATCATCTACAAACATTTTTTGTACAGACCCGTTTAGAGGATCAAGTGAAATTGTTAACCCACCCTCTGATTCATTAAATTGATTTATATAGTTTATTCCGGTTCTAGAGTTTAAAAGCCCACTAGAATGTATTAAAGTATTATTTCTTCTTTCTTGAGTAAAATTTTCTTGTACTACATAAGCCCTGACGCCTACATCAAAAAACGGTTGGTTATATCCAGCTCTAATTCTATTTATTTCAATGTGATCATCACCTACCCCTCCCGGATCAAATGTTAACAATATACAATTAAAAAAATCTATATTTATAGCTGTAGCGGGTATAGCACTAGTACCATCATCATTTAATATCCGGCCACCAGTAGATGTTTCGTAAAATATATCTAACTCAGAACTAACAGGCTCTGTTTCAAAAACACATAACCCTGTAGCTACGCTATTGCCGCTATTATCAATTGTAGTAACATTAGCATCTCCGGACGGGTTTTGTATAGACTGTACAGAGGTTAACGCCGCATAGGGAGATGTATATACATTTCCACCAGCTAAGTATTTAGGATAAACTGATACATTACAGGGAGATATTGTTGCTGAAGTACTCGGAGGTATTGCTGCTGTTTGATCTCTAGGTATTTTATTTATACTATCACCAAAACGATTAACTACATTAGCAAGGTCAATAGTAGATATCCAATTGTAATATTCTTGCTCACGCTGTTTTACAACAACTCTATATGAATAAGCCCAAGATGGTATTTGTGTTACATCTGTAAAAACTATTCTTAAAGCATTAAAAGCTGTTCCTACATTTCCTGGGGATGGTGACGATGCATTACCATAACCGGGATCTATAAAAACGGTATCAGTACCAGCACTCGATAATATAACTGGTGATTGTCTACCAAATTTATCAGCAAGTACAATACCAACCTGATATGTTCTTCTTGATTTAACTGATTGATTTATTAAGATATTATTTCTAGCCTCTGCTTCATTAGTTGGTTCAACTCTAAAAGCTATTTGAGGTATATCAAAGTTCTGTAAAAAGTTACCATAAACTAATCTACCCCCAGCGACTTCTTGTGCTTTAGCTTTAATAGGTACGGCATCGTAAACCCTAGTAAGCTGATCACCTGGTAAAGTTCTAAATGGATCGGTGGAAGAGTATGTGAAGTTTACAAAAGGTTCTGTAGTAACTTCTAAATCATCAACAACATATAATGTACCTGATCCGGATTCTTTATATATCAGCTCAACGCTCGTAATACCATAACCGGTTGGTGTAGGTATTGATAGTTGTACTTGGTTTATTGCATTAACAAAAGTTTCTATTTCCCCAAAATTAGATAATGAAGTGCTTATAGTGTCAGTTTCATTTAATCTTGAAAAAACTATAGGGGAAAACGGAGCTAATACACTGTACTCACTATCTTCAAATTGCCACCTATATGAAAATCTAATGAGCTTATCTTCCATAAATGTAGAAGATATACTACTTTCTCTAGTTGCAGCAAGAAGGGTTGGAGCTTCATACGGTGTAAATTTTGCTACAGATATTAAATTATCAATATCCGGAGCACTTCCATAGTAACTTGTATTATTTCTAGCTGTAACTACATTTATTTTTCTTGGATAATTTCTATTGTCGGTCCAAAAAAGCAAATCATCTACTACATTTATACCGGTAATTGGGTAAGCGGTATGAAAATTTAATTGTTGTGAAACTAACAAGCCAGTAACCTGCTTAGTCTTTTGATCATACTCAAATATACCATGATGGCCTACGTTAGTCTCATTGTATATAGAATTGTTTGTTACAAAAAAGTATATTTTTTCTAAATTAGAATCACTAATTTGTCCAATACATTTAGCGTTGCCGGATATCCCACTTTGAGCAACTAACTCGTTGCCTAGTAAATTTTCTATAGCGCCAACATCTGAGCCTTCTGATTGCCCAATATTAATATTAAAACCTTCTCGATATTCACCGGGTGGCACTAACCTATCATCTAAGTCTCGATTCATTCGGCCGACATTGAATGTTCTTTTAATTTCTGGCATACTAATTTATTAGTGTTTAATCCATTTAGATTTACCTCTAAATACTTGACTTATTTCAGGAAGTTTCATATTTGATAATCTAATTTTTGCATTACGCATTTTAGAAAAAGCTTCTTTTTTGTATAAAGCAGCCATTGGTGCACCTGAAGGTCTTAATTTTACTAAGTTATAAAGCATACTAGACATTACAGCATCTTCAGCTAGCTTAGGTACAAATACATTTGAAAAATCTCCATTTTCACCTAGCCCATCTGAAATATATCTTAGTGTTATTAAATCGTCGGCTTGAAAACCAGAGCTAAAGTAAACTTGCCCAGCTGTTAAATCTAAAACGTAAGTACCATTCATGTTAGATGTCTCCGGGATTAACCCATATCTTTGACCCCACATTCCACCTATATTTTCTGGTCCATATATACTGTTGTAATATCCAATATAATAACTCGATAATTCGTCTACAGTTAAAAGAGATATAGCTTTTTGATATCTTTCTATTGTATCTGATGTCTCAGCAAATATAATATCACCAGTTTGGTCATACAAATAATGGTAGTTTTCATCTTGTGCAACCCCTTTATTTGCTTTGGTTGTTTGTGAAGGCAGTATAGGCCTCATATTTCCGTATTTGTCAGTATATGAAAAACTAACATAGTTTACATAATCTGAAGGCAAAGACATTTGAAGAGTTGTACTTAATTGTATTTCTATTGCTTTTTCAGAATAAAAAATATCATAGCTAAACTCTTGAACTGCTTTTTGAGCCCAAAACGCAACTTCATATCGAGGCACTTTAGATAAAACTTTACCATCACCAATATAGGAAACCATAAAATTGTTTATGATATCATTTATATTGGTTCTTCTGTATGATCCTGGTATTTCTGTTCCATTACCACCATCTAATGCAGAGTAATTATCTACATCTAAAGGTTTTCTTGATATTGCCATTATTGTTCAGTTGTTTGAAGTTCTTGTTCTTTTCCTAATGCAAATTGAGATACATCAGCTTGCTTAATAACAACACCAGCATATGCTAATATTCTAATTATTAATTCTGATTGCTCAGAAGCATCTAGCTCAAAGTTATAAGATTTAGCGTTAGCATCATAGTTGTCTGTTGCTGGATCAAAAACCGTAGGGTCATAGTATGGTATTGTTCCATTTAATATATAACCCCATTTAGGTTTTGTTGGTTTTTTTAAGTAATCAAAGGTTACTCCAGTTGTTACAGTAGATGGTATTATTTTAATTCCATCAGCGGTTAAAGTGTATATAGGTTGTGTAGCAACAGGATGTGTTAAAGGTGATAAATTTATATACTTAGCATCTTCATGGGAAGAGTAATCCGCAACGATATCATTGACATTAACTACTCCTAACTTATAAAAATCCGAGGGATATGGATATATACCGTTTGTTAAAGTCGGTGTGTGCAATTTATAAAATGCATTTATTTTTTGAGCAACAGTCAATGTTGGATTTGAAAAATCACTATCAACATTACTACCGCCAGTTTGCATTTCATAAGTCA
>Ga0098055_1001422_pt1 | contig 13016 bp, 16 predicted proteins | sample 17_taG_FD_75107 | JGI IMG/M metagenome (GOLD analysis project Ga0098055, IMG submission 75107) | Marine viral communities from the Subarctic Pacific Ocean - 17_ETSP_OMZ_AT15314 metaG | ecosystem: Environmental > Aquatic > Marine > Oceanic | place: Pacific Ocean | collected 2015-01-18 | reverse complement strand
CGCCGAACCTACATTCAGTATGTAGGTAGTTTTCGGCAGCTTCTTATTACCCTTTGTGAATTCTATTACAGTTTTCATTTTATCACCTTTGGCTTTTCGCCTTGTTGGTTGTTAGATAGCTTTAATTGTTTCCATTGTTTCAGAATCGATGCCACGCGCGTTAAGACGGGCGCAATCATTTACCGCTTGTATGCAAGCACCCTTTAACAATTCAACGAGGCTCATGTCATCAAGGTAATCTTCAACGGTGCAAAGGCATTCCATACGAATATCACCCTTGCTCATATCTTCAATGTCATCCCAACATGCATTCCCATTCTCATTCCAATTGATTATGGCTATCAGTTGTTCAGTTGTTAGGTCTGTGAGTTTCATTTTATCACCTTTCCTTTGACGGTTCCCCGTCTGTTGATAATGGGAAGTTACTAAATCCACACGTTATGTCAAATTTATAATGAACTATTTTTCATCAAGTTTATAAACCCACCAATGCCAACGCGTTACAATTGCATTTATTCGCGGATTCATGGCCGTTCTTCCCTGTAATCAAAGCTTCAGAGCGAGATCGGTTTAATTGCTATGAATCCTATACACTAACAGTACGCGCGTGATAAGCAGATTGAACCAGACCAAAGCTAAAGAAGACACTAAACGAAAATAGAAAGAATAGTAGCTGAACCAAACTAAAACAAAAAAAGAAGATAGTAGCTGAGCCAAACTAAAACAAAAAAGATAGTGATGCATCCCAGCCCCACCACACACCACATGGACAAACCTGTGCTTGATTAGTCCATATCGTAGTTACATTCACCCATACTTCCATCTCCTGAAAACCCCTAATGTGCCTTATATAGCCCGCAAAGGCACCGTAAGGGCATTTATATGGGTTAGCCTACCCTTGGTATCACCTTGCATGAGTTTGTGGCTTTAAGGGGGCATTGTGGCGTCCGTTTCCAAGGCGTGGAGGAGCCTGGAACTTGGCCATATTGTGCTAGTCCAGTGCTATCCGTACGGTGGGAGGAGGGCATATCTAGCCTGCTATCATTGACTATCTATGCATGGCAATATTGTGCTAGTGCTACATTATTGTCATTGTTACATTATTGTAGGCATACCACTGAGGGCATGTCCATTATGTAACTATTTGAACACCAACTACATAGGTAAGTGTCAGGGGGTGGAGACCCCCCGTGGGGCCAGGTGGCGGTGGGGTGGTTGCATCCTAAATAACACAGAGGCCGAAAACTCGGTTTGCTATTCTTGGTAGGGGGTTCTCTTCCCCAGCTCGTCCGTTGTCCTCGCTGCCCGTTTCATTCTATCTTCCAAGGCATAGGCGACCCTTAAGAAACGCTGGGTTTTCTTAACAAACTGCTCAATCTACCGTCTTCGTCCACTGGCTTCCATTGGTACACTTGGCGGTTAATTTCCAAGCTCCTCCGGCAAAGTCCGAATAGGCTATATTTCCTGCTGTTGCCATGTTTGAGTCTGCCCGCATACATTTCTAGTGCTAGTGCTTAAGGCTGTCTAGGCTTTATAAGGGCGCGGTTAGGAGTTTCATAACCCATTTGCCTTGACGTGACCCTGGAAGTCCAAGCTTCCCTCCGTTAAGTATCCTTGCCCCAAGGGGTGTCGTTTACCGCTGGCTCGTATGAGTGGTCGGCTCATAGTCACAAAAAAAAAAGAACAATTTCTGAAGGGTGTTCAGACCGGAGAGTTTTTACGCTCTCACCACCCTTCGGAAACTGCTCTTTGCTGTTACTCGTCGGGGGTCTGACTCCCTTAAAACACCACCTTTATATCGCAGTTACCGCGGGGGTGCAAGAATTTTTTTCAGAAAGTTTGTTGACGCGGTGGTTTTTGGTGTGGCATACATGTGTTTGACGGGCGCGGAGCCTGTGGTTTTTCAGGGTCTTTCATTCCCTCTTCCTTCCCACAGCTCCCCGCTCGTTTTTTTTATGGTTCGCTCGAGCCTCCCCCTATAGAAAATTAAAATAAATCGAGAAAGTTCTTGCCCGTTGCTACAAATTTGTCGTATTGGTAGAAAAACAAGGGGGAAATTATGGAGAAACTGGTTAATCTTTTGGACACCATGCGGTATTGGGAGGGTGTCAACGAGTGGCGGATGTTTGAAGTGCGATATGAGGGAAGTGATTGATTGTGAACGAAGAACCTAAAGTAAAGAAGGGAGCCCCGAACAAGCGCGATCAGGCGGTTGTGCGTGTGGCTGAAGCAATGGGGACTACGCTGGCTGCGGATGTGATGACCGTCGATGAGATGACGAACATCCCTGATATTGCGCGGGAGAACGAGCGGAACCAGGGGATTATGTGCGCATTTGCGTGCGGTTACAGCACACCATTCATAGCCAAGATGTTCAAGGTTGCCCAGCCTACGATCTTTGAGATTATCAAGCGCATTGACCCGAACGGGGTCTTTAAGCTGTCCAAGGATAGTAAGAAGGCGTTTATGACCAAGCTGTACGAGTCTCGCGGGGTTGAGGCCTTATCCTCCATTACGGTTGAGAAGCTAGAAGAATCCTCTGCTGTAGAGTTGGCGCGTATCAGCAAGACCATGGCGGATGCTGCGGCCAACCTGAACCAATCAAAGCATAAGGAGGTTTCCGGCAGCAGGCTGGATATGCTGATGGAGGCAATGGTGCAGGAAGGGAAGGAAGGTTACGAAGATGCTGAAATAGTAGCAGGAGAAAGCAATGAAAAGACTGACAAATGTACAGAAGCGGATAGTGGAACTGGAAGATGCGTTGATGAACATCCTTGAGGTGCAGATCACCCCCTCCACGCCGATGGTTGAGGAGTGGCGTGTTGCGGTTGAGCATTGCCGGGGTGTGTTGCGGAATCGGGTGATTAAGGGGTGGCGGAAGTCCCCTGCGATAGAGCACTACGATTTAGAGGAGCAGTATATGCAAGACATGGGGCCGGATTATGTAGGGAGGGAGGATTAATGAGCACAAATTCAGAAGCTTTACAGGCATATATTGAAGGGTTTACCCCGCACATCGGGGATTCGGGGATGCTGGGGTTGGGAGAAGGTTTGTCCCTACTGGCAACTTTCCTGTTGTTTGTGGTAGTTTTGTACATAATCGGAGGTTTTCGCCATAAGAAGCGGTTTGGCAAGTGGTTAAAGCCTGACGGGTATTACTTAAAGGGGATTGGGGACGGATTCACCGCATTCTTTACGACGTTTATGGGGGTGGGGGTTCCGAAGGCGTTTGTGGACTCGTCTGATGGGAGATATGCTGCGTTGACGGAGGAGCAGGTGCGAGAGTGTGTGGCGTCCGCTTATGATTCCATGCATGAAGCGGGGATCACATATAAAGACCTCTACCGCTGGCGCTCATTTGACTGCGAGGACTTTGCCACGGCCATGAAGTTTTACGCCACCCTCAACTATACCCAATCTATGCCACAACCCAATAAAGGGGCGCCTTTCGCCCTGTTCGGGTACACAAGGGGAAATGGTCAGAAGCATGTGTGCCTAAAGGCCATTGCGGGCGGGGAGTCTGTCTTTTTCGAGGTTTACCCCGATTATCGCGGAGAGCTGAAGTTGACGCCGAAGGAGATTAAGAGCCGTGATCTGGAGTTGTTTTGAGGGGCAGAAAGATCAAGTTGATAAATGGTGATGAGGTTGACGCCATTTGTGCGAAGGGTTTATATTGCTATTTACAAAAACCGGGGAAGTCATCAGGGATTAAGCGTCGTATAAGGCGCAGGGATCGGCATATGTGGAGGAAGAATGAGGAAGGGTACTAGAGTTTACGTAGAGTTTGACGACATAACTGCTGACCTCCATAGCGACAAAGACCTTGATACGGTTGTCGCTCAGGTTATGGGGTGGGTTATTAGCGACACAAAGAAGACGCTGAAGATAGCCACCTGTCAGTATAAAGACGGGTGTGATTGCCGTGACCGTATGTCGATTCCGGCAGGGTGTGTGGTAAAGAAGGAGGAAGTATGAGTGGGAAGGGAGACAAGAGGCGACCAATCCAGATCAGCGATGAAGAGATGGATGATAACTGGGGGTTCGCCTTTAAGCGTAAGAAGCAGAATGCAGAGAAGAGTCGGTATAAGCGCAAGCAGAGGGAAGAAGCTATTGAGCCCAAATTTAAGAAGTAGCAATCCCTCCTTCGAGCAAGCCCGTGACCTAAGCAACCTCGAGGGCATTTTATACACCGTAATGTCTGAGAGGGGGAGGCAGGACATTTCCTATGCCGACTACCTTGCCGACCTCGACCTGCGTGCTATGGTTAATGATCGCGACAGATACCGGCTGATTCTGGGCCGTACAATCTTCACATATAGCCCAAAGTACCTGACCGAGCACCCTAATACAGCTCAATCATTGAGAAGTCTGGAGGAGGAGCAACGTCTTAACCCGCTGAGATTCTTCGCCCCGTCCGGTAAGGAGGCTCTCGCCTACCTAAACGACTTTGACTCAACGCTTTGCATACTTACAGCTTGCAACCGCTTTGGAAAAACGCAAACGATGTTGATTAAGAAGCTGATCAACAACATCCCATGCGATCCTAGCTGGGAGATATTCACCAAGTATGGCGTGAAGCACCGCCCATGGCGTGGGGCAAAGAACATTGGCCTCGCCTCATACGAGCTGGACTTCCACTCTGACACCCTCCTCCCTATGATTCTTGATTGGTGTCCAAAGAAGGAGCTCGGCCCATATGCCAAGGACTACACAGGAAAGGGCGCAAGGAAGGTCACAATGCGCGTAGAACCGCAGTTACCGTTGGCATGCGGGTCAAAGTTCATGTTCAGTGCTATGTCGCAGTCTCAGGGCAAATTCGAGGGTAATGTTAAGCATGATTGGGGATGGGATGAGCAAGGGTCGGAACCCGCCTTCGATGGCGCGGACGAACGTACCCGCACATTCAGTGATGGCCGTCATGATTTCGCTATGACCCCCCATAAGGTCGAAGGAAGGCCGGACACCGGAGCGGGCTCATGGATTAATAAGATATACAGCGGGGAGTTAACCAAGGGGCACAAGATTAAGACCTACATGGGACAGGTTTGGGACGTTCCCGACTGGATTTACCCCGAGTCATCCAAAGCTCAGGCGTTTGAGAAGTGGGTTGCGGAGCCGGAAAGGACTCAGAATATTAAAGCCTCTCGCGAAGGACAGTCTCGTTTCTTTGGTAAGTGGCACGAAAGCTCTGGTCTTGTCATTGATGAGTGGGATTCCACCAAGCTTGTGATAGAGCCGTTTGATATTCCCAAGCACTGGTCTAGGTTCAGAGCCAACGACCACGGGAGCACCCACCCTGCCGCATGCTTATGGGCGGCCATGTCTCCGGCGGGCGACCTCTTCTTCTACAGGGATTGGCTCAAGACGGGGCTTGTCGCCTCCGAGTGCGCCAAATCCATCATTGAGAAGAGTGGCAACACCCGGAAATTGATCGGCACATACAAAAACCCGAAAACCGCACAGATGTATGACAAATATGAAGAGGTTCAGAACAACGAATCTTATCAGTGGACAGTATTTGACCCCCGCGCCTTCTCCGCAAAGCAGTCCGAATCCGGCTTGTTACTTTCAAAGCTCTATGAATTTGCAGGGCTGAAGGTCAAGAAGGGGTCTGGCAAGGACTCCGACCATTATGTGCCAATCCTGAAGGAATGGTTCAACATTGATATGGAGAAAAAACACTTCATCACCGGCGAGATGGGCGCACCTCGCGTTTACGTGTTCAATACGTGCCACGATTTTATTAAGACTATCAAGCGATGGGTGTGGGCGGAGCGCAAGACTAAGAGTACGGAGAGGCTGGCGAAGGAGAGCCCCACAAAGGTTGATGACGATCTGTGCGACTGCATGAAGTATTTAATCCAGGCCAACCCCCGCTTTCGTGGTAATGCGAATATGGGCGACAAACATTATTATGATGAGATTGACGGGTATGACGAGGAAGATCAGCATAGATCATTTAAGCCGCAGAATCGTCTGACGGGTTATTAGGCGGATTAGTTGTTGACACTTGTTACAGGAATGTACTACAAACACAACTGAAGTTACAAAAATGTATCTTTTAGGAGAAAAGAATGTCTGAGCTTAATGCGGTGTCCGGTAACTGCTTTGTTGTCCGTGACACACAAGAGACTGATTATAATGGAGTTGATCTAAGCGACTCGGTGCAGGTGAAGTCCTCTTATGGAACAATTAAATCCATAGACAGCGACCTTGCTCAATCCGGCGACAGAGTTCATATCCCCCATTACGGGGTTATGGACATGGATTTTAACGGCGAAGAGTATGCCATGTTCAAGGCGGATAGACTTTTCTTTGTAAACGGGGAGCCGGTAAACAAGTATGTACTGGTTCGTAAATGCACAGAAGATCATGTGCGCGATGAGAGTGGCGAGGTTGCCCTATACATGACAGATAACTATATTGAGAATACAAACTGGGCTGAAGTTGTTGAGCCTGCTGGAGATTGCAAATATATGAAGCCAGAATATAACGGCCTCTACTGCCCCCTCCCGGAAAGCGACGAGAAACTTGCCAGAATTGGACACTCTAAAGACTTCTGCGCACATGAAAGCCTGATACAAATGCTAACGGAGGGCTAGACATGGCAACATCAAAAGACTTTATTCCCAGCGAAGCTGAAATTGAAGTAACCCCAGCTTTATTTCTGGATGGAGTTAAGAATCTTTCAACAGATGAGGATATAACCAATTACACTATTCAATGCATACATGAATACTACGCCCGCTACGAAGGTCAGCGGGAAGAATGGGATCGAGATACAGACGGCATTTGGAACCTACAGGACGCGATGTGGCGCTGTGGGCTTAACGATGCCGCTGTTCAGTCGGAGAAGCACAATGGGGCTAATGAGCCTGACGAGTGGGAAAGGGCTAAAGTTGGCTCAACACTTCTTTACCGCCAGGTGACACAGAAGGCTGCGAATGGTTATGCAGTTCAGACCTCCCGCGACATGCCCTTCAAATACGATGCAATCTCTGATAGTGAGTTTGACCTTGCCGAACATGCGGAGGGGCGGGCGAGGAAGCTGAACCTCCTAGCCAAGTGGTCAATGAAGGCCGACGGCTTCAAGGTTAAATCCATTGATTTCTGGACACACCTCTACAAGCGCGGGAATGTCCCTGTTATGGTGGAGTGGATGCAGGAACTCGGCAAAAAGAAGGTTAGTAAACCAATCTTTGATGATGACAACAACATTGTTGACACAGAGATTGAGGAGATTGACAGCGCTATTGTTAATCGACCAACATTTAAGGTTCTCGCGATAGAGTCCCTGTTTGCGGACACTGCAATCGGTAATATACAGGACCAAGAGTGTGTCATTGTGACATCCGTGGTCGGCATGACAAACATAGTGGACAGCATCCGCAATGGGGTCTATCGCGAGAACTTACTTGATGACTTAAACAAATCCCACCAATGGGACGGTTATTCGGGCGGGAATGACAGCGAGGATGATAAGCGCCAGAACAGAGGGCTCGACCTCGATGTTTCCAACGCAGGAACCGGGCAGTACCTGAAGTGGGAGGCATTTGTAAACCTTCCTATAGATGAGGGTGAGGGAACGTGGGATCTCCTAAAGAATGTTCCCCGGCGCTATCGTGTGACCATGATTGGCAACTCTCCAACCACATCTGTTGTTGCCCGCATTGAGCGTAATCAGGAACCGGACGATACCATTCCGATTGAATTGATCCATGCCAACCCCGACGATGACGACTACCTCTACCACATCTCTGATTACGAGGTGGTAAGAAGCAATATCGCTGTTGAGACCACCATTCTCCGTCAGATGATCGACAATAACACACTGGTCAACAAGCCCCCGATTAAGGAGCTCGATGGTGCTGTTCGCGGTAATGATCGTTCGTTCGGCCCCAACGCCCGCTGGAAGATGGATGACCTCAACGCTATCGACACGTTTGACATCCGACCTTTGGCGCAAGAGAACATGACCGTTATCGAGTATGTGAAGGAAGATTCCAACACGGCCAACAGTATTGACAAGAACATGATTGGCGATAGCTTCGGAGCACGGACAACCGCATCGGAGGCAACAACGATCAGCAGCAATTCCAGGCGACCGAACATTGTTAAGATCGAATATGCTCTTGAGCAGTTGTTCCAGTTCTATGCCAAGCGTCTCAAGGTGAACTGGGAGGCTTATGGTCGTCATGATCAGATCATTCAGATTACTGACGAGAATGAGAATAAGGTCTTTATCAAGCCTCAGAACCTTGGTGGGGAGTATGACATCGTAATTGATGTTGTTGACGATATGAAGGATGAGGAAGTTAAGGCGCAGCGTCTCATTAACGGCGCACAGACCTTTGCCAACATTCCACAGCTCGCACAACAGATGGACTGGTCGATGCTGGCCGAACAGCTTGCTGACAACCTCTTCGGAACAACCAAGTTTGTAACCGGAGATGCGGAGGGTGACGTTATCGCCAACGCAGAGCGTAACATTCTTCAGATGCTCAATCAGGGAGTTCCGCTTTCCGGCATGACCCCGAACATGAACCTTAAGAAGCACCTCGAGATTTACAAGCAGGAGCGTAAGCGCTGGACGGGTAACGAGGAGCAGAACCCGAATGTAGCCCTTCTTGACGGCGCGATTGAGCAGCTGGAGGAGGCTGTTAAAAATCAGACGCAGGGCGGGCAGGCTCAGACCGGACAGCCACAGGTGCAGGCACAATTGCAACAACAGTTAACCTCGGGAGCGCTTGGTGGCATTCAATGATATAGGCAAGAAGGGGCTTGATAAGAGTGATATGCATCGGTGGTCAACCTCTGATGAGGCAAAAGCCTTTGTGGATGAAATCAATGTCTACAAGAAGCAGGCTTTCGCAAAACTGCTAAAAGAAGGGGAGAAGAAGCACTCCCAGAATGCTGAATGCTATAAAGCCTACGAGCGGGTTATAACCCTGCTGAACGAGGCATCTAAGCTTTGAACAATTTCCACCCACTAAGGGGTGGACTATATAAGAGATACTACATTTTTGTAATAAATATTTGACAGGCATCAAATTTGTAGTATATATAACACAAAACAAAGGAGTGTTATCGTGTTAGACGAGAACCTCAATGAAGAAGTAGCAGAAGAACAAGACATCGTTGACCTTCTTGCCGCACAGGGCGGGGAAGTTGAGGATGAAGTGGTGGTTGATGAGTTCCCAACGGAGCTGCCGGACGACCTTGACGGTCTCAAAGCAATGCTGATTGAACGAGATGAGAAAATTGGCAAACGCAATAAGACAATCAAGAAGCGGACGGAAGCAACGCACCGGATGCAGGATGAGATTCAATCTCTCCAGCAGCAGATTGCGGACATGAAGAACCAGACAACCAATGCGTCTACAATGGAGGCGCAAAAACAGGAGTATAGTGAGACTCTTGAGAAGTGGCGGAATAGTGTCGAAGAAGACCCTAGTAAGGCCGTCGATTTCGTGACATGGCAGAACAGCGAGACGCAGGACAAGATTGTTAATTATCTTGCCGATATGCAGACGAAGTTTGATGCCCGATTGGCCGAAATTGAAGGCGGTATGAACCCAGAAAGAATGCAGAATCGCGAGAAGATCAATAAATTGAAGCAGAACCCTCGTTTTGCTAACTTTAATGATGATCAGCTTTTAGCCGTTATTCAGGCTACGAGCGATATTAAACCTCGTGGTACAGTCACAGGCAAACCCGTTGTTGCAAAGCCGTCTAAAGAGAAGGCACTTGAGCATGCGCGGGAGTTAGCTAAGAAGCATTTTAACGGAACATTTGGGTGAGGGGGATAGTTATGACAAGTCAAGAATTAAGTTTGGACGAACTCAAAGCGGAAGCAAAGGCTTTGAATGTGGGTGGATGGCAGGCGTGTAAAGACCCCGAGAAGTTGAAGCAGAAGATTGCCGATGCTAAAGCGGGAGAAACAAAACGGAAATCAGCTCCCAAGCTGCGGGTTGCTACGATGGGTGAAAACTCACGTAATAAGCTCATTGAACAGCTTGAGAAGGATGATCCTGAATGTAAGTATATTACACAGGCGGCCAGTCTATCAGCAGCAGAAGCCGAAAGCAAAGGTATGGAAATTGTCAAGAAAGACAACGGAGATATTCTTTACTGCGGAGAGGACATCGTTTGCCGAACTGAGAAGAAGTCGTACCAAGAATGGCAGGATAACCGTACAGCAGGAGCACTGAAGTCAATGAAGTCCATTGATAAAGACCTGTCCACAAAACATGGTGGAAAGCGAATCCAAGCCGTTACTGAACGACCTAAACAGGGAATTGACCCTGAATAGGTCATAACTATCTAGGAGAATTATTATGGCAGTTACAGGAATTACAGGTCTTCCAGAGATCGTGAAACCGGGTGGCGCAGTCGAAGAACGTAATGATTATCTGGTTGGCGAAGCATATGCCGCTGGTGATCTGATCCGTCTTGCTTCGGGTGGAACCATCAAACTCGCAGAAGCAACTTCAGCCGGAGCCGTGCATGGCATTGCTCTTGAAGCAGGTGTTGTTGATGCGGTAGCAAAAATCATCTTGTTTGCGGATGACACCGTTGTGTCTATCCCGACAATCGACGGGGAGTCCCCCGCTGACCTGACCAAGAGTCTTACGTATGCACTCGAAGTCGGCACAGGCGCATATGCCGTTACAGCCACCACCACCAATGGTGTTGCAACTGTAGTTGGTTATGCAGACGACTCTATTCCGTGGACTGACCGCACGAGTGCGTTTGATCAGGATTCCACAGTTGACAATAACCGAGTTCACGTTCGCTTCAAGCAGACGGTTCTTGACGCTAACGTTGCATAAGGAGGTTATATTATGTCTTGGAACTTTGGTGAAAGTGTAGAAAATGTCGTGCGTTCTGGATCTGGTTATCAGATGCTGGACGATGAAACCGCAAACTTTTATACCGCTAATCTTGATGAAGCGGCTAAAATTCTTGCGAAATCTCCCGTACAGGGGTCTAAGTATTACAAAGTACGTAACACCACGAAGAACAACATTTCTTCGCAGGATATGTATGGAATCGGGCTGGCAGAGGTTAACTCCGATGTAGAGGCTCTCCCTGTTGAGAAAGCAATCACTGGTTTCAACCAGACCATCACTTCGTTCGTTATCCGTCAGTCTATGGGTATCGGTCGCGAAGCAATGGATGATGATCGCTTTGGTGTTATTGCCGACCAGACTTCGCGTCTGATGCAGTCCGGCGAAAAAACCATCGAACGTCTGCTTGCTGACTCGGTGAACCGTGGATTTGGTACTGCCGATGGCGGAACTACCGCAACCACAAATCTGTCTTTGCTGGCAGAAGATGGTCTTGCGATGTTCTCCGGTAGCCGTCCGCAACCCCGCGCTTCCGCAGGAACGTGGTCTAACCTGAATACCGCTGGCGCGTTGACCGCTACGACCGTTGCTGATGCACGGACTAGCTTCAACACCTACCTCGACGGTAATGGCGACCTGGCCCCGCAGATGCTGGAAAAGGTGATTATCTCGCCTGAACTCGAAGATACCATGCGTGAAATCAGTGGCTCCTCCCTCAAGGTGGATACTTCGCTGAATACCACTAACATCGTATCCGGTACGCCGTATGAAGTATGGCACTGGCTGAACGCTAACACCATCGTTTATTGTGGTGATGGCGAAAACGGCCTTGAGTACCATGTTCGCCAGAATCCTTCTACTTATACGTGGGAAGATGGCAACAACCCTGACCTGATTCGTACCCGTCTGCGCATGCAGCTGGGAACGGGCCTGAAGCGTCCGGGCAAATTCAAAGGTCAGCTCACTAGCTAACCAGCGAAATTCTGAGGGGCGGGGTCATGGCGACCCCCTCCTCTTTTACTTTTACAGGAGATTAAAGATATGTCGAATACAGAAAATTGGGAGCAGGCTTCACTTAGCACCGCGGGGGTTTTTACTGCCGCTGGCTTTGTTGGTGATGTAACGGGGAATGTTACGGGATATGTAATCTTCCCGACAAGTGACCCAGAAGTGGTTGGTGCAGTGTGGAATGACTCAGGAACCCTAACGATTAGCGCAGGTTAAGGAGAAGGATTATGGCTACGGATAAGATTTTAGATTTGGAAGTGTTTGATGTTGATAGCTCGGGCGTTTGCACGGCAGACGGTGGGTTTGTTGGTAATTTAACGGGTGGGATAAATTATGGCTCCCCGGTAGTTGTTGATGACGGCGAAACCATTAGCCTATCCAATCCGGTAAGTATGTGTGATGGTGCGGTAACACTTCCTGATGGAACGGTTGCGGGGCAGAGCCTCCGTGTGGTTAATGTAAAAGCGGGAACAGCCACTATAACGGGCGATTTCTCAGGAGCGAACAACACGCTTGTTCTAGCTGCACAGAACGGCATTGAGTTGGTGTGGGTTACTAATGATGGGGCTAGTGAAGACGAGTCAGCATGGAAGCTACTCGGCAACATGGACGGAACAGCAATCGCTCTAAGCACCGTTTAATCCTAATTATTTACCAAGAGGATTTTAAATGCCAAACATTAACTTGTACGACATCTACAACCGAAAGCGGAGTAAGTTTGGGATTAATGATTCCACTAACTTCCGCGAGTATTTTGTTGATGCGCTAAACATCACCTTTTCTGAGCTTAATGAGAAGGTGTTTGAGGCGGCAACGCTTGAGCCAATTGGTTCGTTTGATGACATCATTGACGAGAGGTTAGCCTCGTTTACATCACTTACCTTTGATCCGACGGCTGACGGGGCGGATGATGCCATTGAGAGTCGTGAGTTCTGGTCTGTTGAATATGACTTTGAGCGCACCTCCGATACGAACGGCTTTACAGACACGATTGTTGATGATGCCAGCAATGTTGTTCTCAGCATTGCGAATGGTGTTTTCAGTGTCGTGGGAGACTCTGTGAGCGCGACAGCCTCGTTGCCTAGTGCCGACACGTTTACGTTGCGCTTCGAGTCTACAATGGATGGTACAGCCCTTCTTATCGATGGTGATGCGGTT
>Ga0098055_1001421_pt1 | contig 13016 bp, 11 predicted proteins | sample 17_taG_FD_75107 | JGI IMG/M metagenome (GOLD analysis project Ga0098055, IMG submission 75107) | Marine viral communities from the Subarctic Pacific Ocean - 17_ETSP_OMZ_AT15314 metaG | ecosystem: Environmental > Aquatic > Marine > Oceanic | place: Pacific Ocean | collected 2015-01-18 | reverse complement strand
AGATATAAAGATAATTATATACCACATATAAAAATGGGTATGTTAGGATCGATAAAGCAAAGAGGTGTTTTTGGGTTGTATGATTATATGCTGCAAGGTACTGGAGATATAAATCACGTTAAAGTAAAAGGGATAAATCCAACTACAGGTAAACAAGAAATACTACCTTTTCACCAGTGGCAATTAATTTACTACACAACAGAAGGCAAGCAAGGAGGTCTTAAGCAATTATTTAAAGGTAAGCAGTATAGAGCAGCAGCTAAATTAGATGTAATTAGAAAAAGAGCTGAAGGCCTTGCTAAGTCAGGAAAACATGATGACGGAACTTCAATTTCTATGACAGAACAAGAAATACACGGTACTCTTGGTACTAATCTTATGTCTAGGTTTACAAAATCAAGGGGAGTAAAAACAGCAATGTTTGCTGGAGAAGATTTAGGTCTTGCTTTATCACAGTATGTTAATACAACTTTGTTTACTTATGGTAATGAAAATTTTGCAGGTTTTAAATCTATGTCACCATTACTTGATGGAGTTATAGAATATAACAAAAAGAAGGGTAATGAAAATGCTGTAACCTATTTAACTAACGTTTGGAAAAAAGGTTTTTACAACTTTAGAGATAGTCAAACAGGTTTAGGTAGATTAACAGATAACGCAATACATCAATTAGTTAAAATGACTAGATTGAGGTTTCTATCGCTAAGTAGTACTGGAGGTATAGGAAATTTAATGGTAGGTAAATACAATGAATTTAGATCTAAAGGCGGTAAAACTTTTGCTACAGGAGAAGCTAGATACTGGGGTCAACGTAAAAAGTCTTGGGCATTAATTAAAAACCAATTAAACCCTGAAAGTTTTGCCTACGATTTAATACAAGGAAACGATTCAAGTGGATTTAATAGTTTAATGATGTCACCATATATAGGTTCAGAACATTACATACAGGGATCTGGATTTGTATCTCAATTTACAAAAGAAGAATGGGATAGGATAGGGGAAGATGGAAGTGTTCCTGCAGACTTACAAGAAAAAGTTGACTTATATGTTGACAACGTAGTAAGACAGCAAGGTTATGGTTATTCTAAAGTAGATCAAGTAGGTATTGCAACTTACTCTTGGGGTAAAGCAATTATGCAATTTAAAAAATGGATACCTACAGCAATGGCTGAAAGATTTTCTCAAGACACTATAGATAGGTTTGGAGAAATGAGAACTGGTAGTAATAGAGCTGCATTTGCTTTTGGATCTGACTTTGCTAGAAAAGTAATGGCAGGAGAGCAATCTGTAAAAGACTTTAAAAAAGCATTTAATGCACTACCAAAAGAAAGACAAGAAGCTGTTAAAACATTCTTTAGAGGCATGCAAGTAGTTAGTGCTTTAAGTGTATTAGCGATGATGTTTGGAGATTCTGATGACGATGAACTTAGAGGTATAGCTAAATTTGCTGGAGACACTAGAGATGACATAATGTTTATGACAGATCCTAGAAGAATTAAATTTATGGCTCAGCCTGCTTCTTGGAGTCTTGTAGAGTCAGGAGCAACAATGGCTGTTGGTATAGCTACTATGGATCAAGATAAATTTAAAGGTGGACTGTCTGGTGTTAGCTGGACAGCATCTCAAGTCTTAAGTGAAAGTGAAAAAGCAGTAGATTCAGTATAATAAATAATGTATATTTGTAAAAAATAGATAATGGCATCAAATTTAAATACAGACGTATCAGCAGAAGTAAATATTACAGCTAGAAGAAACGATACTTTTAAACTATTATTAGAAGTAAAAGATTCTGGAGGTAATACTATGGACTTAGACAATGTAAACACAACTACAAGTCATCCTGAATATCAAGCTAAAATGACTATAATGTCTAATAGCGGAGAAGAAATACTTAGTATTTTTAGTTTAATTTGGGATGATGAAGCTAAACACGCATCTTCATATAGTGGCGACCACCCAAAAGATAGAACTCCAAGCTCTACTCAAACAGGTTATTACACAGGAGGATCAACAGATGTTTTGTCTGGTATAAATTTATCTGCACAAACAGGTCAAAGTGGAGAAAAAGTAGCTATTATAGTTCCTTATGATTATATGGGATTTCAATCTGGAGTTTATAAATATGATTTACAAATTAGATACAACCCTAATGCAACTAATGTTTTAGAGTATACAACTTGGCTACATGGATCATTTACTTTAAAAGCTGATATTACACAATCTTAATGGCAGAAAATGTAAACATATCAATATCTGAACCTAGTTCTATTAATATAAACGCTTATCCTGATGGTTTTGCAATAACTCCAACAGCAGGGTATTCAACATTTTTTAATCCAGAACCTAATAATAACTATCAATTTTCTACTACAAGTAATGAAGTATTAAATATAGAAAATTCAGAATCAAGTTATTCAATAGGTAGTTTTGATATTTCTGGTGCTGTTAACGTGACTTTAGGTACATTACCTTTTAGTACCTTAGCAGCAGAACTAGATGGGTTTAAATATAAATTTGAAAACTTTAATTTAACAGCTACAGATGAAAACGAATTAAATGTTGGTGATGTAGTTTATTTTAAGCATTCAGATAATTACAATGATTATAATTGTACTGTTAAAAAATCATTAACTAGCGATGTAAATAAAGGAGCGTTTAGTGGTTTGTTAATATTTTTAGGTTATACAAATGGAACTTTATTTGTAATGTCTAAAGGATATTTTGATTACGAACAAAATGATAACAGACTTGTAAACTGGGAGTCTGGAAAAACAATATATTTAAACAACGAAAGCAATATAGATATAAGTCCTTCTAATTTAAGTAATTACTGGGTTAAATCTTTAGGGCTTTGTATTCCTAATAATGTAAACAAAAAAAGAATTTGGTTTGATCCTGATTCAACATATTTAAAAATAAGATAAAATGGCAAAGTACCCTAGACTTCACGGAAACGAAAACAGTGAATATGATATTCATGATTCTGCTGGATCACCAATAATAAATAGTGATAATTTATTTGATGTTTATAAATTTAAAAACGCTGGACAAGATGATAATGCAGAAAGATCTCATGCTGTTTTTATATTAAAAAATGAACAAGTAGCTGGAACAACTACAGGTCTTGATATTTATGGTATAACTTTACTAGACCCTGATGACAATAGTGTTGCTTACAGTGGGCAACAAATTGCACTTAATCAGCATAGTAATGAAGACTTTCCTTTTATCGGTAGCCCAGAAGACTTTCAAAATAGTGCAAACAATAAAATAGTTGCTTTTGATACAAATTTAAACGCAGGAGTAAGTTCAGATACTACTGCTTGCTTAGCAGAAGGAGTTTTAAAGTTTTCTAATGCTGTTACTGACATTACATCAGATGATTTAGATCCTTCTTTAACTACAAACTTTAAAGCTATACCTATATTTAATACTAGTGATTTTGTGCATGATAACACACCACATAATCATCCTATACCTTCTGATTCTTATGTTGCATTTGTTGTTTCTTTTCATCCAACTATAGATATAGCAAATAACACAGTAGAAGCTGTTTTACATATTAGAACTAATGCTGGTAACTACAAAATAGATTTAACAGTAAATTCTTTTAATGAAATAATAATGGTTGCTGAACCAGCATTTTGCACTTCAGACAACATTGATTTAATTCCTGGTAATATCCAAGTTCATGACATGGAAGCTCTTAATTTAGGCCTTCATCCGCAATACAAAGATAGAGAAGAGCTTCAATTTGACTTTTTAATGCAGGGTGCAAGAATTAGAGATATATCTCCAAATGCATCTAACGCTAGTTATAAGTGGGTAGACTCATCTTTTAATAATGAAAATCTTAACACTGATCTTGGTGAAGGTCAAATTTCATCATCACATAGTCCAGGAAAGATTAGTCATTTTACAAATGGAGATAGCGAATCTATAACGCAATATTACACTAATGAAGGTTTTTTTGAAGATATAGCTTTAGATGGGCAATCTGGAGAGTATTATAATATTCCAAATAACTATAGTTTATTTCAAAGATTTGATATTAGTGATGCTGCAGAAGCAATTAATTATGGAACAAGAAAAGCTGCAATTCCAACATACGGTTTAAATTATAGTGAGAAAAAAGATTTTGCTAGATATTTAAAGTTTAGAGTAAATTATTTATCTACTCAATACAACAATACAAGCACTTTTAATCCTAATTTTCCAGATGACGGAAACGGAACAGGCAATCAATTTTTTAATTACGATGTTAGGTATGGAGTTTACGAAAAAGTAACTGTAGATCAAAATTCTTGGAATGACTCTGTAAAAAATGAAAATAATTCATCTTTAATTCAAAGTACTCAAGCTGGTCCAAGTTATGATGTTGACGATCCATCAGCTGCTAATGGTAATATTCCTCAAAGCGGTAGTTCTTATAGTTATGAAAATATTGTTAGATGGAATAATTACGCTCAAAGAATAGAACAAGGAGTAACTACTTTAGCTTCTTTTGATATTGCTACAAACACATCGCATTTTGCAATGAATGGAACAAAATGCAAAACTGATGTTGTTCCTACAAGCTATAATACAGGAGGTGATACTTTTACTGTTGGAACCTTTAGTCATTTTAGTTTTGATGATACAGATTTTAAAGAGGTAACATTACAGCATCCTTTTACTTTTGAATTAACGCCTAGCGATTTATATCCAGGATTACACACATCAATTGGAGGAAGTGGAGGAAGCACTTATTTAATGGAGCCATTGGAAGATAATATAGGTGGTACTATGACAGCTAGTTTAAGTCCAAAAAGTAAAGATTCAGTTTGGAATTTTAATAATTCTGAACAAAGTTATTACCCACAACATCCAGGACTTCACGAAGAGCATGGAATAGAATGGAAAGCTAATTTCTTCCCAAGAGATTCTTATTTAAAAATAGGTATAATTAGTACTCAAAATTTTTCTAAAGATGCTGCCTCTCCAGGATACCCTAGCGGAACAGGATTACCAGTAAACTCTCAAGGAGCTACAAATGTTACAGATGTTGATAACTGGTATGATCACAGTGGGAATTTATTTACAAATACTCAAATAGGATTAGACGATTCTTTTAATGATCAGGCTAAAAAATACTCAGGATTTAATGGTAGAACATATAGAAATACAGCAGCTAATGGAGGTTGGCAAACTACTACAACTACTGTAACAACTACAGAAGATGTTAATTACTTTAATTGGCCTACAAAAAGACTTATTAGAGATAAAAATGAAAACGAAGTAAATGAATTTATTCCTTTTAATAAAACAATAGATTTTCCAATTCCTTCTAAACATGCATCTACAGATAAGTACACGTCTTTCCAAACTTTCTTGCCTTTTAATGAAGGTGATTACAATATTTATTTACATAGTATAGATGTTCAAAATCCAGAGCATTCAACTAAACTTTTTCAATTATTAGATTTTGATGTTGACACTGCTGGTGATAACGTACACGGAACTCCAATTTTTGGGTATAAACCAAGCTACAATCAAAACGTAGACGCTGACACTAGTAATGATCCTGTTTTATCTTTTCATTTAGAAAATGCTGATGGTGATAGTACTTGGAATACATCAGAAAAAGTCTATACTCAAAATGCTAATTACTCTCCAAGTAAAGGTGTTGATTGGTATAGAGGAGGAGGAAAAACTTCTGTTTTTTATCCACCTAAATTTTTACAAAGTTTTGACGCTAATGATGGTAGTATTATTAAAAACTTATATACGGTAAACGAAAGTGGAATTGAAGATGTAATGAATTGCGATCAAATAGGTCCATTATTAACAGGTGAAATTAATTTAGAAAACAATACTGGTGATGATTTAACTAACTCACCTCAAGGTAATTTAAAATTACATTTAAAAATGGAAGTTCCAGCAAAAGGTTCTACCGTTGATTTTGGTAATTACTATTCTACTTTAATTATTAAATACTATAAAGATAATTACGCAAATAGAAAGTATATAAATACAGATGATAATGTTGCAAATACTGACGAGAGTAAATGGACTATACATGAAATGAGGGTAATTGTTAAAATGAATGTACAAGCAAATCCTATACTTGTAATAGCTGACTCTGAAGGTGAAGAATTTACAGATGCTCAAGAAGTATTTATGGGTAATGTAAACATTGGATAATTGCTTAACATATTTAATATTGAATCTCAAGATTATGGACTACCTTTTGCCCTGCCAGGCAAGGGGATAGTCTTGAGATGTAAAAACATTGCAGAAGAAGGTAATGTTACAGTATTAAAAGGAGAGTTAATACACAGCGTATTAGAGCAAGGCAATTTAAATAATGTAAACAACTTAAAAGAATTACCTTTTAGAATGTTTTACAATACTCAAAATTACAGCCAAACTTTAAATCCAATATTTAATAATTATGAACAAGAATGGTCAAGCTCAATGTCTTGCCTTTTAAATTTACCAGGAGTATCATCAAATTTTATAGACAATTTACAATTTATAAATAAATTTGATTTAAGGCCTTTTAATACTAGTAATGATGAGATGGTTTTTAATGTTTATTTTTTCCCTTATTACATAGGAGATTACAGAGCTAAATTAAAAATAACATGGAAAAATAATGTTGTAAATCAATATCAATATACTACATTAATAATTAAAGGATCTATGATAAATAACATATCTGAAATTGATCAAACACAATATCACGAATTAGTATTTGAAGTAGATCAAACTAGTAGCAATAATTTTTTTGAAATATATTAATAGTTATGCCAGATCCAATATTAAAAATTTCAGACATAGAAAATGATGTTTTACAAAACAATAGTTCTGTAAATTTTACTGGGTTTTACGATGAGGTAGATCCTACAACTACTTTAGTTACTCAAACTATAGTACTGCAAAATGGTTGGAATTTATTTGGAATTTATATTGACGCTCAAGCAAGTGCTGCTGCTGGGGTAGGTACTTTTGCTACAGGAGCTACAATGACAAACATGCTTTCAAGTATTGTTGATGACGTTCTTATCGCTAAAGATTATGAAGGATCTGCATATTTGCCTGAGTTTAATTTTGACGGAATAGGAACTATATATAACGGTCAAGGTTACCAAATTAAAGTAGGAAACAACATTCAAGCAGCAACTGACGATACTTTTACTTTAACTATTACTGGAATACCTATAGTTACAAGTTACAACAATCAATATACAGGTTCAACTCAAGTTTATGGATGCAATGTTGATTTCCCTGAAAATTGGTTCATATTTACAATACCATTTGATATTGACGCTAATGGAACTCCAGCACTAGGAAGTTATGATGTTGCTACTGTAATGAATAATTTAACAGATGGGAACTTAGGCTTAATTAATATTATAAAAGACTTTGAAGGGAGTGTTTTTTTGCCAGAATTTGGTTATAATGGTATTGGAGATTTTAAAGTAGGGCAAGCATATCAAATAAAATCAAACGTATCTTGGAGTAGTGAAATTACTGGAACTCAATAATAATGATTATATCTGGAAAAATACCAAGAATGGGTTTTCCATCAAACCACGTTAAATCTGTTTACAATAAACTGGGTTTAGACTATGGCATTATTGATGGATCAAATCCTTTAGAAGAATTTACTCCTGAAGATGAAAATATTCTTTTATCAACTGGAAGTAACGGTACTATTGTTTTTGAAAAAAATACAATTTTTAATTTTTTAAATTATTTAGGAGATAATACTTTAATGTCTGAAATTAAAATTAATAAATTTCAAGATATATTAAGTAGCTTTCCTGAGTTTGAAGTTTTTTATAGCTATCAAAATAAAGTTAATTTAAATGGATTAACTGAAATAGGCAAACAATTAAAAGTATTTAACTTTTTTGTAAATTCTGTTTTTTTATATGATCACAATATAAATCCAGACATTATTGAAGAAGTAAAGCAAACGTGGGAAAATACTATTAAGTACGCAGGAGGAACATCTAAATTTTATATAACAGCAAAAGATTCTTTAGGCGAAGAATTTTCTGGTACAAGAAAAATAAAAAGAAACGAGCCGTTAAAAGAAGAAGCATTAAAATACCCTTTAAACGATTCTTTACTTAATGATAAAGTTGGTTTTAATTCAGGAGAAACTATATATATTGACTTTAATGAAGAAAATCAATTAGGCTCAATTAATTTTAACCTTGCAATTGAAGGTGGGCTACCAACAGCTTTAGGAGATTCTATAACTAATGTAACTACTATTTCTAATAATATTCAAAAATCATTATACAATGAAATTATAAATACATGAAATTAAAAACAAAAAATATTAATGTATCTTTACTTACTAATAAAATAGTAAAGCAAACAGAAAGTAAGCCTAAAGTAAAAATACAAATAAGTAAATCAATTTAAAATGGCTAAAATATCAGCTGACATAGCAAAAGTTGTAGACATCACGGCTAGAAGAAATGATTCTTTTTACCTTAAAGTTACTTTAACAAATGAAGATGGTAGTGTTTATGACATAGTAGAAGAAGGAGGAAGCAATTATAGTGCTTATTTAGAAATATATAATAAAGATGAATTAGTGCTTGGCTTTAGTTCTGTTTCAAATGCTAGCAGTCCCATTGTTAGTAGCTCTATTACTGTTGACGGATCTGAAGCATCACTAACAATTGAAACGACATCTAATAATATGGGCTTGTACAGCGGATCTTACAAGTATAAAATGTATGTTACTTCAACTACAGACAATGAAACAAATACTGTTATGGTTGGAAAATTTAAAGTAGTTGATATATAATGTCAAACACTAAAGTTGACATATCATTAAAATCTAAAGGAGATCCTACAGTTAATTTAACTATAATAGAAGCTCCAGAAATTAGCGAATCTTCATCTTCTTCGCCTGTAATTAATTTTATTGCTACAGGAGCTCAAGGCCCTACAGGAGTTCAAGGGCAAGACGGTGTAGCAGAAATAAGTACAGGACAAATAACTTCAGATCATTTATCTTCTAACTCTGTAGGTCAAGATGAAATTGCAAATGGGTCTGTAACTTACAATAAATTAGCAGCATCTTCAGTTAGAGGTAATAGAATATCCTCTAGTGCAATTACATCAAGTAAAATTGCAAACGGAGCTGTGACTCAATCTAAACTTGCTCAAAACTCAGTTGGTACAGATCAAATAATTAATGGTACTATAACAGCAGAGTTATTACAAGACTTAACTATTATAGGTGATAAGTTAGAAGACTTAGGAATAAGTACTGGTAAACTACAAGATCTTATTATTACTACTTCAAAGTTAAGAGACAGAAATGTAACTGGAATTAAAATTGCAGAAAATGCAGATTTAGATGGAGAAGTAAAAGTACATAATTTAAAACTTAAAGGCTATTCTCCAGCTGTTATAACAGGGCCAGACTCAGATGCTCTACATATAAAGTCTAATCAAACTATAGATTTTTTAAACTCTTCAGGAGTTACAATCGCTACTTTAGATCAAAATGGAAATTTATCAATTTCTGGAACTGTAGACGGTAGAGATATTGCATCTGACGGAGTAAAACTAGATGGAATAGCAGATAATGAAATTATTGATTGGACTACAGATCAAGGAAGTGTAAACATAAACCCAGGAAATTATACTGACACAGTATACACTCACCCTAGTAGTCATCCTATATCTTTAATTGCAGGCCTTCAAACATCTTTGAATAGTAAAACAACATTGTCTGCTTTTAATGCTGCAGTAAGTGGCTTACAATCTGATATTAATGCAAAGCAAGATGCAATAGGCAATGAAGACCTAACAATACAGCAGACAGATGGTTTGCAAGATGCGTTAGACGCAAAAGTAGATGACAGTCAGGTACTTACAAACGTTCCAGCAAACGCAGTCTTTACTGATACTGTTTACACACACCCTGCAAATCATGCTATTTCAGTTATTACAGGTTTACAATCTGCATTAGATGCTAAGCAAGATGGAATTGGGAGTGAAGATTTAACTATTGCGATGACTGATGGTTTACAAGACGCACTTAATGCTAAAGTAGACGACAGTCAAGTTCTAACTAATGTTCCTGCCAATGCTGTATTTACAGACACAAACACTACATATAGCATACAAGATGGTGAGCTATCTCAAAACAACTTTACCGACGCAGACCATACTAAGCTTAATAACATTGAAGATAATGCTACAGCTGACCAAACGCAAGCTGAAATTAATGCGTTAGGAATTACCGCTACAGGTATAGCAGGCCCTACTGATGGAGATGTTTTTATTTCTACAGACGGTAGTATTAGTGTTATATTAGATAACGATAATGACGAAAGTAATCAGCATTTTGAAGTTAGAAATAGTGCTACAGGAGTTGTATTTCTTGTAAATGAAAATGGTAATGTAGATGTAGGAGGTACAGTAGACGGTAGAGATGTAGCAGCAGATGGAACTAAGTTAGATGGAATTCAAAATGGTGCAACTGCTGATCAAACTAAAACAGATATAGACGCTTTAGGTATTGCAGCAACCACTGCAGTTAGTTTAACATCAGGTGATAAAACAATTGAAGGTAATTTAAGACTTGGAGGAACAGGGGATACAGGTAATAATTGGCTTTCAATAGATGCTCAAAGTGGTAATGACTCTTCAGGAGGTGGTATTACATTTTTTGAAACTGGTACATACGATGTTGATTCTCCACAGTATGGAGCTAAAATAGTATACAATGAAACTGCAGATGAGCTTGCTATTGGAACTATGCATAACAATGTGTTTATGCGGCAAATATATTTTAAGAGGTCTATAGCAAGAACTTATTTTAATGGAGATTTACAGGTAAGAGATTCATCTCCTGCTATTACTATTGTAGATACAAGCACTACTGTAGCAAATGGAGATGTAGTAGGTATAATCAATTTTTTTAATGAAGATGATGATGGCTCAACACTTAGAATACAAGCTGTAGCTACAGAAGACCATGCATCAGGAACTAACGGTGGAACTAAGCTAGAAATTAAAACAACGCCTAACGGCTCTAGTACAGAAGCAGTTGCACTTACAGTAGGAGAAGATAAATCTTTAACTGTAGGAGGTGATGTTAATGCAGCAGGTATTATTACAGGTAAACAAAAACAAGTATACTTTCAAAATTTTGGAGACGATATAGGCACAATTAAACACTTTATGCCTTTTAAAGATATTAATGAACAAACTACTATATATCAAGAAGAAGCTGCTGTTGTTATGCCTTGTGATGGTAGAATTGCTTCTATAACTATAAAATTGTGGAATATAACAGGTAGTGGTACTATAACTGTTGGCATAAATTCATTAGCTCCTAATATTCCTCCTTCGCAACCAGTAAATAGTTGGGTTGAAGAAGAAACAGAAAGCATAGCTATAACTAGTACAGATGATTATCATGTTCTACATTTTGCTTTTGATAATGCAAAACACTTTGAATCTGCTGACCAAATATCTTTAAGTATACAAGCAAGTTCTGATGTTTCAAATTGGAACTATTGGTATGTTAGTACTGTTGTAGAATATGATTGGAATACATTTTTAGGCGGAACAAGTGGAGAACACGAAAGTAATCCATAATACAAACAATAAAAGTATGGCAACAATAAATACAGATATAGCACAAAAGATTGACATTATAGTTAGAGAAAATAATTCTGCTACAATTAATCTTGTTATAACAAACTCTTCTGGAGCTGCTTATGATCTTACTAATTATAATTGCAGTTTTAATGTTTATAATTTAGACAATCAAAGTGTGTTTTCTATATCAAATACTACAACAGATGATGAAGGTAGTTTAACTAATAGTTTAGGATCTGAAACTTTATCATCAGATGGTAAAATAATAATTTCTATAAACACAACAGGAACATCACAAATACCAGGCTCTTATAAGTATAGATTAGTAATAAGTAATTCAACAGAGTCAAAAACTTGGATGTATGGAAAATTTAAAATTAATAACGATTAAATAATTATATTTGTGAAAGATTCAATTGAACAATTAAAAGAATTAAATCACGCTTGGTGTTGTTCAGAATGTAAATGTACTTGTGATAAAATAAAACCTAAAGACGAAGACGATCTTGGGAATAAAATTATGCAAGAAATGTGGGATAAAGAGCTTAGATATATTAAGTCACTAAATAAAAAATGAAAAAATTAATATTAATATTATTATTAATAACATTTAATTGTAAAGCTCAATTAGATTTTTTAAGGTTTAGTACGTTTTACGCTAGTTATACTACTAACACACCACAAATAGGAACTCCTAGCTTTACTGTTCAAGGTACAGAGCCTGACAATCCTTATGACTTTGTACCTAACTTTGTAGACGGAGAGTTAGTAGAGCTTACTCCACAATACGCACCTAATGTTATTCTTACGTTAGGTATACGAAAGATAGCAAGATTTGACTATCAAATTAAACAAAACAATTTTTATACAGGTAACGAGCATCAGGCAACTGACTACGCTACTATATCTAACGCACCTGGTCTTGAGTATTTATTTCAGTATTCTTTTGTAAGAAACAATGGATTAGAAGTAGCTCAACAAGAATACAATGTAAGATACATATCTAATATGTATACAGCTAAAGCTAACTATGTTAATAATGAATTAATAGATTTAAAGTATTCTTTGGGCGAGGTTAGGTTACGCAAAAGTTTTGGTGGTTTGGACTTTACTTTTGGCGTAGCCCATCGTTCTCATCCCGTCTATGGATTTAATCCTATTGAAGATGTAGACATGGAGTGGGAGGATTTTGCTATAAGCCAAAACTATTTTAGATTTAACGATGGTGTTTGGTTGCAGTTTGATGAAGATAATGGAGATGTGGAATGGTTAGCCGCAAGTGATAACGAGTTTTACAAGTATCATTTTGGAGAGATAGTTACTGAATACAATGAATGCGTATTAAAAAATATAGGATTACAACAAGAAGTTTCTGCAGTTCTAGGATT
>Ga0098055_1001420_pt1 | contig 13017 bp, 7 predicted proteins | sample 17_taG_FD_75107 | JGI IMG/M metagenome (GOLD analysis project Ga0098055, IMG submission 75107) | Marine viral communities from the Subarctic Pacific Ocean - 17_ETSP_OMZ_AT15314 metaG | ecosystem: Environmental > Aquatic > Marine > Oceanic | place: Pacific Ocean | collected 2015-01-18 | reverse complement strand
TGAAAATCTTATAAAATGGGTAGAACAATTAAAAGATGAAACTAAAGAATATGTGCTGCGAAAGCTCGCAAAAGGAGGAAGATATTAATGAAATTAGATCAAGAACAATATGAAATTATGATGACAGCTTTGCAAAATTATAGGGGAGAACTCTATATAAATAGTGGTGACACTACTGTCTTAAATAAGGTCAATGACCTTTGTCAAGCAATTGAAGATGAGAAAAAGGCATTAGACTTAGATCAGAAAAAGATACCCGTTACTGAAGATATGTATGAACCTAAAACAAAAGAAATAACAATGGCTGAAGCTGTAGACTTTATTCCAGATGTTGGTTCTGAAACTGGTATAGAGCGTGATTACGCTAATCAAGGTAAGCCGAATTGTGAGGCTTGCGATGATTAATGATGCACAACTATCATTTGCAGAAAGAAATATAAATAGAACGAACAGGGCAGAAAAATGTGCTGTTGAATATTTTGATAAGAACAAATTAAAGTATGTAAGATATGGATTCGATGAAAAGAACAGAAGAATTGAATCTGCTATATGGTGGAACTTACCTGAAGTGGTTAGATCATCTCCAGACTTTATTGTTTCAAATGATTCCACAGTATTCGTTGAAGCAAAAGGATATAGAGGAGATTTAAAAATAAAGGTAAATGACTTAATAGCCTATGAACATTGGAATATGATAATGCCATTATGGTTATATATCAGAAATTTTGATACTAGTGAAGAGCAAATGATAGATTTCAAAAATATGAAAAAGAAGATATATGAATGTGAAACTGGACAATACCAAGATAATGGAAAAACATATTTTATATATCGTTAGGAATACAAATGAACAATAAACAAATACTAAAAAACAAACTTGTGCATTTAGAACAAGCTCTAATGGAAGCTGACTTTGCAATGAGAGCAATGGCTCAAAGAGTAGATGAAATGCAAAGTAAAATAAATAAGTATAAAATCACAAATGATCCAAAAATCTTGGAGCAGAATAATGATTTAATCCTTGATTTAATCAAAGAAAGGCTAAGAGTAGGTGCAAAAACATACCATCAAAATGTACCTATTATGCCAAGAGATGACATCACAAGAGACAATTTTTATGAAGCTGTTGAAGAAGCACTAGATTTATCCGTATATTTAAGTGCTTATATGTTGAGGCTGATGGAGGAGAAGGAGCGAAGAGAGGGCGAACCGACTACAGCAGACGAACATAATAAGGAAGTTCTTGAAGAGGTCAAAGATGAAAAAACTAAGGAAAGCACAGCTTGAATGTGCTAATTGGAATGTTGGGAACTGCCTTGGTTGTGATCTATATATTGACAGAGGATACTTAAAAAGAAATAATTGGGTACCAGTCTTCCAATATCTAGATTCAGGTAAGGTTGGTGAACCTTGTTCAGTAGAGAAAGGATGCAAATACTTCGATAAATTCGTAGCACGATAGGTTACAACTTGACTTAGCGTTCCTTTCCGCTAAGGTAACTTATCTCTCCCCAGGGGAGGACACTAAAGGGTTTTTACTATTGGCCCTGTTCTCCCCTATCTATTCTTTCCAAGTTCTATCTTTACTCTTATAATAATCTATAAGAGAGCCACTAGCTAAAATGAGTAGGGCTGCAACACTTAAACCGCCAAGACCCATAGCAGCATGTCTCATTAGCCAAAATGGACTAATCATTTTTCTTTGAAATATCTTTTGTTTTAAATAGCCGCCATGTTTCTTTAATAGCTCATCTATTCTAATAGAGTCTTGTTTGTTAATTCCAGGAAACTTATCATTTGTAACTAAATTTTTTAATTTTTCTTTAGTATTGTATTTTTTAACAGTTTGTTTTACAATTTCTTTTTTTCTCTTAACTGGTAAATCATCTTGAATGTCTGTCATTACTTCAGGAATACTTATTTCTCTAGGTGGAGCTATATTTAAAACATTTTTTCCACCAAGTTTCATTCCAAATAAATCTCTTTTATCATTAGCATAAAATTTTACTTTTGTAGGATTCCTTTCGTCCCATTCAACAATGCCCTGATACCCTCCCCAATCGTAATTAGGTTTCATATTTGGAGAAACTTTAAAAAATATCCTTTCCTCACCTTTTTTACCAAAAGATTTAAATGCTCTTTCTGGCGAAGCTTTATTCATTTTTGCAATAGCAACCTTAACTTTATTAGGAGTTAAATTATCTAACCCTATTTCGTTAAACCTGATAAATGTATTAAAAACTGGTTTATCAAATTGAATACCCCTCATTACATCCCCAACTTTAGCTCCTTGTGTATGTTCTAAAAATCTTATTTTATCTAAATTTTTCATACCAGGCTGATTTTTTACCATATATTCAGCTATTTCATTAGTGCCTCCTAGGCTAGCTAAGGCTCTTTTTTTACTGACAGGCTCTACCCATTGCTTAGCATATCTAGCAACATCATCCATCTCTGGAGGATTCTTCCTATGTAAAAATCTATTTGAATAGTCATTTATAAGTTTATAATGCTGCTGTCTTTGTTTAGTGGCAAGAGTTCTTCTACTTTCTCTAAATATTGATTCAGCTTCTTTATTTTTAAATTTATCCTTACCATCTGATCCTACTTTAATTTGTCTCCCCATTTCTTCTTGTAAATTACCAATATCATCCTGCAATTTTAATAATTCATTATATCCTCTAGTAGACATACCAGTTTTTTTATAGGCATAAGATGTTCTAGGATCAACTAAATCTCTCATAACAGGTAAAGCGTTAGCCGCCACTTCTCTACCAGTTGCTATTGCCTGGTTACCCCTTCCACCGCCATAAAATCCTCTTAAAAAATTATATGGATATTGTGCTAATCTCGATCTATTATCTCCAGTCATCATCATTACACCAGCACTCCCAGCGGCTGTAAGAGCTAATTGCGTCTTATGTTCCTCAAGCAATGCACGCATATCTATCTGCTCATCCTTTGGTATATAATCATGAGCCACTAAAATACCCTAGGTTTGAGAGTTTTCTCATCTTTATATTTTTTAACTTGTCTTGGTATTTGCTGATACGGGATACCACTAATCTTTTCTATAGCTCTTGAAGGATTGTCAATCAAACCACCTTTTCCTCCTTCAAAAATATTGCCAAAAACATCATATCCCATTCTACCGAAAGGAATCATACTCCATACTTGATACCCAGCTAACTTAGACCAGTCATCTTCAATCATAGCCTTCATAGTACCTGGCACCAATCTTAACGAAGGAGGTGTAATCATTTGAAGAGGAGCAAGTGCTGCGGGATAATTCCCAAAGAAAGCTCTACTCCTCTCCTTCTCAGTTCCATATGCCCAATCAGCCCAGTCCTGTATCCATCCATACGGCTGGGGTAGAGCATTTTCAAACAATGAATACATGAAGACATTTGCCAACCCAAACATGAGCAAGTCCATAGTAGCCATCCTTTTAAATCTTTCAAACTCAGGCGTTCCCTCTTTCCACCCTCTCAAAGAAGCCTCTTTTATAGTTTCATTTCTAAATCTTACTGAGTTCCAAGCCCAGAGTTGGAACCTTGTCATAACCTTACCCATAGAAGACCTTGCAAAAGCTGGTCTAAAAGGAGCTGAATATAAGAATTGTGTAGATTTTACACCTTCCATGCCAAGTTTAATTAAAACTGGGTCATCGAACTTTGTAATAGCACCCTCAAAGTTGTTTCTAGCTTGCAGATAATGGGCCATAAAGGCATCTCTACGGAGAGTTCTCTCTGGTCTCCGCATAAACCATGCAGCCTTATTAAAAACAGAGTCTATAATGCCATGTTTATTAGCTATATTTCTTAAATTTTTATCAGCTAAGTTAGGGTCTTTCTTAATCGCTGATGTTGCTTCAGATAAGAAGTCTCTAAATCTAGCATTTTTAAATTTAGGATTTAAACCAGCTTCGTAAATAATAAAGTCCTCTACAACACCTAATCCTTGTACCCACTTCTCTACATCAGCCATATTTTGCCAATCTGGATTAATACCTTGTAGATATTTTATATTTCTAGCATGTCTAAAATTTTTCATTCCAGTAGATATAATAGTATGAGCAGTACCACCATAAAGGTTAGCTACCGCACTCTTAGGGTGAGCAAGTAATGTTGCCAATTGATACTTAGCCTCAAGATTTCCCCATCTTGCTATAGTTCCAAAATCTATTCCTCGTAGTTCTTCTGGGAGCTTAGCATCTTTTTTCGCTCCTATGCCAAGCATTCCTCTTATCCCATTTACTCTATTCTTGACATTGGTATCATTCCACCAAGCATAAGGAGTCCCTTTTATCTTCATATTAGGATTGTTTAATATATGTTCTGGTAAATGCTGAGGATAACCTAAAGCATCTTGGGCATATAGATTAAAGAAATCAACCCATTCAGAAGTTAATTTAGGATCGCCAGTCTTTTTTATATTTGAACTCTGAAACTTTTGTATATCAGACCTCACCTTTATCTGTGCAGCATGTTGATACATATTATCTATAACATTTTTCATATATGATGAGTATATCTCAGGCTCAACACTCCAGCCAGGAATATGAGCATTACGCTTATGTTGATTGCCAACCATTCTATTGTCTGTAAATCCTTTAATAAGAGATGCTTTTTTACCAGATTTAGTAGCTATATCTTTCATAACTTCGGAAGCTAAATTATAAGCATCATTCAATTCTCCAGTAGGAGCCCAGTCCCCAGTAATTTGTCTATAATGGTATATAGCCTTAGCTAACTCTTTTTTTCTAAGTTCTTTATCTATAAAAGGGTCTTCTGTTAAACGCTTAATAAAATCTTCTAAGCCTTTCGCAGCTATCTTTGAATTTCCTCCCATATGAGGCCAATATCCTTCAGCTCCAAGATCACCAGTTACTTCAAAGTGTAATCCCTTTTCTATAGCTTTCTTAACATCTGTATGTGCTCTGGGATAATATGCTATCATTTGACTTTTAGAAATCTCTCTAAGTCCGTCTATACCTTCAATTAGGTCTACTCTCTTACCTTCTAAGATAGCCTTGTCAAACTTCTCTAAGAACTTTTCAACTATAAAATAATCTCCAGTATAATCTTTTTTACCTTTTAAAGGAGAATATGTCCTATCCCATTCATTTATACCATTCTCTCTACCACCTGTCATCCATCCATGAATCTTTTTATTCCATTTAGAAATTACTCCATTTATATTATCAACAACTTCCTTACCAGTCATTTTTACAACACGACCACCACCTAGAGTAACACTAAATGTATCATTCTGAAGCTTATCCCAATTATATTCCTTCTGAACTTCATTCCATTTATCGTAATACTCCTTAGTCTTTATATTGAATAAAGAATCATGTCCCTCTTCTTTTTTTATTCTTTTAGGTTCGTTCTCAACCTCACGCTTTCTTACAGCTATTCTAAATAATTTCACACCACCATCAAGTCTCTCCACATAAGGAGCAAGGTCATCATCAAATTTTCTTTTCTGTTCTTCGTATAACTGAGTAGCCTGCTGATTCATAGTATGAACAGCACTCTGTACTTTAGTCATCATATTCTCAGGCTTCATCACACGCCCAGTAACCCAACCATACTTATCTTGATAGGGTTCACGAGCTTTCATAAGGTCTAAGTCATACCTCATTAAATCTTGTCCAATAGCTTTTGGAAACATTAAGTGATGCCATCTACTAATTTTAGGAGAACTAGTTAATACTGGTCTCATTATTCTCTGCCACCAAGTACCTTCTCTAGTCATTTTAAACCATCTATCAAGTGTTTTAAAATCTTCTAATGATGCCTGGTTTAAATCTTTTCTTACTAACCATCTCATCAAACCATTTAAATCTTTTCCAACTATATTATTATAATGAGCTAAATGATTTTTTATACTATGTGCTAATTCAGCCTCTTCTTTCCCTAGCTTTCCCTTATATAAACCTACAAACGGAGCATACTCATCGAGATATTTCTTAGTCGTAGAGTCCATATTAGGGTCTTCTATAACTTGGCCCTCTATCCTATTCCCATCTTCATCGACTATTTTCATAGGCTGGTCTAACTTCTCAGTTTCTTTTATAATCTTTTCAGCAGTACCAGGCTTAACAACTTCGATACTATAATCAAATAACTTCTGGTATTCGCCCAACATTGCTTTTACTGATGAGTCAGGGATAGCTTCTGAAGCATAACCTACTCTAGATAAGGTAGTCTTCTTAGAGTCTAATATCATATCCTCTACTTCTCGTCTTACTTGCTCAGTCTTAGGTTCACCAATTCTTTTATACAAAGCATCTAAATCTAATTGCTTACCACGCCATAAAGTCCCAAGCATTAACCCATCAAATAACTTTGCTTCTTCAGTAGATAAGCTTTCTTTATACTTGGTTATCCTTGAATCTATAGTAGCTTGATTCAATGCTCCAGATTGCTTCTCACCATAAATTTGTTCTTGAGCTTTTTCTAGATAAGCTATTTCTATAGGGTCAAGCGTTGAATTAGTATGATCGATTTTTCTTGTTTGATTAGATAAAACATAACTATTTTTCTTTAAGTAATCAGCAGCTTCAGCTAATTCTTGTATTCTCTCAGAGGATATACCCTTAGAAAGCTCAGCTATTCTTTTAATACTAGCAATATCGGAGAAATCATTAACAATAAAATCCTCAGCCTTCTTAACGATATCATTAAGATATCTAGAGCGTTGCTCAATATTGTCTGGATCAAATGGCTCACGCTTGTTCTTATTGTAAGAACTAAATTCTTTTCCAGATAATAATTTTTTTATATAACCTGGATTATTAGGGTCTAATTGAGTCTTCATACCAGTTCTTGTATGCAGATTATGTTTAAGAACTAAATCTAAATAAGGACTCTTAGGAACAGCCATAGATTTTCTTCCTAATAATTCCTTTAAAACATCTAATCCTTTTAAGTTTGACTCATGTTCTTTATATAGGTCGTTTATTTTTTCAATATTTACACGCCTTAGTATACCATCGCTCCAGTCAAGATTCTGTAAATCAGAAGCCAGCTTAGGTAGGAAAGTATTTCTATTCTCTAGAGGAACTCCAGAAGCTGGATTATTAATATTGTTTAGCTTCTCTTGTATCTCCCACATGTGGAATCTTCTATTCTCAGCCCAGTTCCTACTGTAGATAGCCTGATTAATTTCTTTCATTGAATTAATTACAGCCTGCTTCTTATGACCAGAATGGATTATTCTATTATATTTAGGCATTGGCCTATTATTTTTACCAACGATAGTATACTCAAATAAAGCATCAGTTTGCTTAGCTAAAAGTTTTTCACCATACTTACCAAAGTTTAAACCAGCTTCATCCATAGGATCAGAAGCTAATCCTACAGCAGCTCTAGATACACCTCTAAATGAACGAAGATTCTCATCGCCTTTTCTAGCTCTGACCCTCATTTTTAATGGATATTTAAAATCTTTATGGTATATCTCTGTATAAAAAGAACTATTTTTCATAGACCTTATAGCTGAATAAGCAGCTCTTACATAGGATGACTGAGTAACGGCAGTGCCTAATTGGTTTCTACCTTGAGAAGCTGCATCTGAAGCTATTTGGCGAGTTACAGGAGAATATTGAAGTGCTGGATTAATAACCTGATCCTTAACATCTCCCTGAGTTGTCAATTCAGTTCTATATGTTTCACCTTTTTTGCTAAGCGGATTGATGGTCTCTTTATTATGCTCTTCATAACCATCTCTAACAAATTCATTCTTTGACCAATCATAAGCATCTTTCCATTCCTTTTTAAAACCTTCACCTTTTCCAGAAGATGACCTTCCTCCAAAGAAAACAAATGCTTTATCACCATCTAAGTCTGCACCGCCTAATGCTTCCATAGTTCTTCCATGAAGAAGAGAACCAAATCCTCTTACGCCAGTAAACCCAGCAAAGTTAAGAATGTGAGCTCCAGACATAGAATCCATAGGGACACGAACTACTGCAGCTCTAAAAATCTCTTCTAATAGCTTATCCTTTTTCCCGCCATCAACATACTCTTTCCATAATTCTCCTAATGTTCGCTTTCCTTTCTTGCCAAGCCCAGTAACATCTACTCTCATATCTTTAAAGCCATTGTCTAAGAAAAATATATCATCTTCTTTTTCTAATCTCTTTGTCTCACCCTCTTTAGACATACCTATTTCATAAGGTCTCATCCTAGTTGAGCCACTATTCCCTATCTGGGGTCTGGTAATACCATTAACAATATAATTACGAATAACAGACATTCTATAGTCACGACTAAATTTATGTAAGAATCCAGCTAGACTATCTGGGACTAAAGAGTTTATTCTATCATGGACAGTCTCAAAATCTGTCATCTCATTCTTTATCTGCTCTATTTGCTTATCTGTGTATTCCCCATCAGCTCTCATTTCTTCTATGATATCTCTATTAACTTTTTGTATCTTAGAATAAACAGCATTCGCAAAGGTCTCATTACCCTTAGCTTGTACAGCTGATAATAATTCATGAACTCCAACTCTATCTAAATTATTGATTATTTGTGGGATATCTGGTTCATACCCAGCTGGATTTTTCACTAATCTTTCTACTAATTTATTAAATTTTGCTTCACCCTTAACTCTTTGTTCACTAAGAGTAGAGTACATATCTTTAAAGATATCATCCATAGCATTATTATACTCAGTCTCAGTCTTAAATGGTGCTCTTGACGGATCAAAGAAACCATAAGGAGTAAAGTTAGTGAACATTTGTTTTGGCATATGCTGAGGATCAATACTATGTGTATCTGTTTTCTCAGACATAACAACTTTAATATCTCTTATTGGCAACTTGTATGTATCAGCATTGACCACAGGTTTTTTACGAACCCACGAAATATCACCAATACTTCTTTCTCCTACTTGCTTAGCTGAAGATTCAGGTATAATTAGATGGATATTATTATCTTGCATATACTTTTCCATCTTAGGAGTGACCGAATGTATCATATACTTGCCCAATAGAGCCCCGTATTGGGGGTCTGAAGACACGATAAATGATTTATTGACTCCACCTTCCTCTGGGAGCCCTCCCTGCCGATTTAAGCCATCTATGACATCAGAGCGACCATAAATAGCACCATCCCCAGTAGGGAATAATTTACTATTAGGAGTTCCTATTTTATGCGAAATCTCCTCTCCTATGTCTTTAATTAATTTAATATTTAAGTTACCGTCTTCTATGTCTCCTTTGCCTTTTCTAGCCTTCTCAACAGCCATAGCAACAGCTTCAGGGTCAGAAGAGTAGCCAGATGTGAGCCAAATTTGAGCCCTTTTGTTAAACGCTTTCGCATTGTTTATATACCCCTTGCCTAGTACCTTACCGATATCTTTCAGTCCTTGATACCCATTTAACCTTGCATCATATATTGCATTAGAGACATAAGCCTTATCAAACATCTCTGCTGCCTTTTCAGCACTTCCAATTCCAGTCCCGTACTTCTTTATAAATTCTTGTCTACTTTTATCTATCTCTTTCAATTGCTGATCTGTTACATTGTTCTTTCTCATGGCGGCTTTTATCTTAGACATAGCCTTTTTAATATTTACTTTACCTACTGGAGTATCTGGATGATGCTTAACAAAATAAAGTCTAGAAGCATCTCCTCTACCACCATAATAATACATATTGTTCTTCTTCTGGCTCATGAAACCCATAAGATTACCAATTTCTTTATTGTATCTTTGCTGTCCTACTTGTAAATCCTCCCTATTAGGAAAGTTTCTACCATTCTTAACTGCTTCTTTTTGTGCTAAGTAATCTGAATACTTATTAAGTTCAAATTCTCTTTGACCAGTAGGAGTACCCCTTACAACATGATCTAATAAAGCATAGACTCCACGAGGTTCAGTTTCCTCTAGTCCAAACTTTTTATTATAGTCTTGTAAAAAGATTTCCTCAATAAGCTTAGGCTCTTGACTTAATTGCTTTCTATTGCCAGCATCATTTATAGCTGACCCAGTAGCATCCGTTCTCATTATTCTAGGAGAACCATTATTAATTGTTATCATATTAACAGGTCTCTGCTTAATTCTCATAAAACCAAGACCTTGCCAAAAAGCTCTATCTTCCTTTAGCGGACTAAACTCTGGATGTTTTTTAGAGATATAATCTAACATCTCTGTAGCTGGATTCTTCTTATCCTTTCTTCCTTTTTGGATAAGCTTGAGCCATTTATTGTTGAGCTCGGATGCAACAACTAACCTGTCCCCAGCAGTAGTCCCCTCCATATACTCAGCCATATTCTTATCCACAAAAGACTTAGCATTTATTGATAGTCTAGCTGGTATAATTTGCGGGTCTACATCATTACCGCTATCCTCCATCTCTTTCAACTCTTCTTTTGTTAAGTCTCTAAGAGGTTCACCTTCTTCTGTAAATGTAATAGATTCTAATTCTTTCTGCTTCTTCAATATTTCAGCAGCCCTTATCTCAGCTTCTTCTGGTGTAATACCTTTTGTATTTTTATATATCTCAGCTGCTAATGCATTAACTGGGTCTTCTGCTCTTTTTATTTGTTCTACAACCCAATCTTGACCAGGTTTATCTATTCTATCCCATCCCTCTACTAACTCAGGGTCTCTAACACCTTTCTTACCAGTCACAGGGTCTGTAGTCTTCATCATCTTAACAAGATGTTGTTGCCCCATCCTTCTATGCACGGGCATTTCATTCTTACCGAAATAAGCACCTAATAGATATTGATATATCTGCATTGGAGTAGTTTCCCCTCTTAGCGTAGAAGGTAAACCAGTAAATAAAGAACCAGACAATGTTCTAAGAGCAACATCTGCTTGAGGACTACCTGTTTGGATAAGATTGCCAATACCTCTAAATGCAGCTCCAGCTACGGCACCATGCTTAAATGAGTCCATCATCTCGTCTACACCACCCTGCCAAGAACTAACAGCACTAGCCACACCTAAATGGAAAGCTCCAGACGCTAAATCTTGTACAACATTATTCTGTAAAAATCCTGTGGCTGTTTTACCAGCGGCAGCTCTAGCTTCTATAGCCCTACCATAAATAGGATTGATAATCTTTTTTACACCTTTTTCAGCTCCCTTTGCTGCTAGCATAGGTAAAGAACGACCTCTTAATTTTTTTGCTGCCTCAGCTAATCTTATAGCACCCATTGCCTTTAATGGCATTGATGGAAAATATCCAACAAAACCTGCTAAGTGCCCTATATTACGAGCGATAGCCTCAGCATCATCTTCAGGTGGGTCTCCAGTTTGAAATGTAGTAAAGCCTTCAAAGAATCCTTTTCCAGCTTGTTTCATTACACTGCCTACCTTACCAGCAAACCCACTATCATTTTCGGCAAACGGAAGTTTATAATATTCAGCGTGATGTTTTAACGCTTCTAGAGTTTGATCATTGAATTTATCTGGCTGCTGATCATACAGCCGTCTATAATCTTTTACCTGTTGAGGAGATAAACTAGGCCTGAATCCTTGAGGAGTAGCCACACTTTATTTCCAGCGAGGTGTTGTATCAGCTGGGTCATTCTTCTTCAAACCTTGATACAATGAGTGTAATCCAAAAGCACCTGAAAGAATTAATCCTGGCCAACCTCCCATAAGACCTAATGCTCTCAAACCTAATCCTTTACCTACTTGAGTACCTAAGGTTTTACCAACTGATCTCAATGCTACATTAGTCGCCATCCTACCAGAAACTCCCTTTGAACCTTGTTTTAAGGCTTGCTTACCAAAGTAACTTGCTTCTCTTCCTTTTGTAGTCTTAACAATATCTTTAGCATCACTTAGCCTTGAAGCTTTCTCCGCAAGATAAGCTTTATTAGCTTTGTTATATGCCCTTGTATTTTGCTTACCCTTGCTTTTCCCTGTTTTATATTTAAAATCTTTTTTTACAGGTTTCTTTAATGGATCATCGTTTAGTTTTAATATATCCCTAGTAGTCATTCTTTTTATACCAGGATTTTTACCGCCCTTTCGGTATTTATATCCCTCTTGGTTTAATGCCTTTATCTGCTCTCCAGTTGGAGCTGGAGCTTTATTAAGTCCACTTATAGCTTGTCCGCCTTGCAGTGCTCCCATACTTCCAAGAAAAAAAGCAGTGCTACCAACGCCAGATGATTCTAATTGTGGCTGTAGAATGCCATTCTCTACCATATACCGTCTTAATTCTGGATTGGCTCCAAATTCTTTCCAAACTCTTTTTTCAGAATAGCCACTCTGACCCATTTGAGCTACTTGATTAGCTAAGTTCATATCGTACATCGACTTACCAGCTTGAAATTTTTGTTGAAATACTATAGGGTCTACGCCTCTACCTCTTGGCATATTAGCAGATATATCATTCCATAAATCATTTGGGTCTGTAAAGCCTTTGCCAGCACCTTTAATTTGATCTCTATTTATAGAGCCATCTGTTGAAACCATCCTTGTTACAGGAAGAGCCTCTCTCATAATCCTATCATCAAAATTTACATTAGTTCTTGACTGTGCTAAATCAGCTCTTGATTTTCCAGTCCCAATTGCCTCTAAAAGAGGACTATAATCTGGCATTACTTGCATTATCTAAAATTTCCTTGTATATATCCCTGACCAATTTTATTCATAATAGGATTCTCTTGAGCATCTACTTTGTTTCTTTGCATCCTATAATATGGGTTTTCCTTGCTTCCTACAATATGGTCTTTAATCATATTCCATCTACCTTGATCTAATTGACCATCATCACCCATAGCCATTTTCATCAAAGACTCTTCATTACCCTCAGTATCTGGATTAGCTAAGATACCCATCTCCCAATTTTCCCAATTTTCTTTTGGAATATCTTTTACAGACCAAGGAGCAGTTGACTTATCTTCAGTACCATATCCCATATCTTTATAATTTTGTTCCATCTTTGCATCTAAGGCACCTAATCCTTTTTTTATCCCTCCACCAACACCTTTTATCTGATCCCATACACTACCCATAGCTTTTTTAGGATCTCCAAATTGA
>Ga0098055_1001419_pt1 | contig 13021 bp, 22 predicted proteins | sample 17_taG_FD_75107 | JGI IMG/M metagenome (GOLD analysis project Ga0098055, IMG submission 75107) | Marine viral communities from the Subarctic Pacific Ocean - 17_ETSP_OMZ_AT15314 metaG | ecosystem: Environmental > Aquatic > Marine > Oceanic | place: Pacific Ocean | collected 2015-01-18 | reverse complement strand
TGCTCCGGTAGAATTTAAAATTATACCTAACGGCGAATCGATAACTGCTAAGTCTTTTCGAGCTTTTAATATAACACGATCAGACACACCTAATAATTGCGATCCAACGTAATTAGTTTCATTCCCACCCGTAGTTACACATCCTGTTAATGAATTAGGTTGATCTTTGTTTCCTAATACTAATGGTAGTTTTTGTGTACTTGTTAAATATAAAGAAGATTGATCAGTATTAATATTTTCAGTAACAAAGTCTTTATCTTCCTTGTATTTTCTTCCATTGGACAAAACAAGTATAGGATCGCCAATAGTATTACCACGCCAATTACCTGGTTCGGAATAATTATTTTTAAAATCTATAGTGCTACCAAAACGAATACTATTACCATACCTGCCTTCGAGCATAAAGTCACCACGATATGGTTGTAATGGCGATACTTTAGATTCTTCAAATTCAGTATCAAATTCTAATCCACCAATAGTTGGTAATATATTACTATTGGTATTTGAACTCAACGCCATTGGTAACATGTAATACCATTGTGGATATGATTCTTCTAACGTAGATTCATGACTTAACGATTGAAATATTAAAACTGACTCTCCTGGTATTGGTATTTGTTTGATGTTAGAATTAATTGGTTTTACGTTTTCTATAAACTTTAAACGACCATTTAACGTGTATTGCACATCAATACCAAACAACATATCGGCACTAGATATTCTTGTTTTCTCTTGTGCACCAGTTTCTTGATTAATAGTCATACGTTTACCAGCAGGATACTGTACATCGCTATTTCTTTTATATGTATTACCAGGACTAGTCTTTTGCTTGACTTCGGCTACATATATTACTGTATCAAATAAACCATCATGATTTGGCATTACTATCCTCTAATTTAGATTTTGCAGCGGCAATCTTTTGTTTTATTTCTCGATCTTCTTCTTCAATTTTTTCAATCTCATCTTCTAGTTCATGAGTTAATGTTGATTGTGCTATAGTAATCAATTGCTGCTTTTCTTCATCCGAAAGCAAAGAATCAGCACCGGTAATTGTTTGTGTAGTTGATATGTATCGTTGTACAATTGCGGTTAATTTAACTAGGTGATCATCATTCTTGACTGCTACATCTAAATACTCTTTAATGAGTGGTACTATAATAGTAGCATCTGATGCATTTTTTATTAGTGGTTGTAACTGAGATATGAGTTGATTTATCTGCCTATCCTTCTTTTTGGAATTGTGATAAACATCATGCATAAGGTCAGCAAAACTGGTTCCTTTGAATATTTCATCATTTCGATCCATACATGTCCTTTAATAATAAATATTAAAAAGGCAAATTCATGAACTCATTATTAGCATACTCACGAAATTTTGTTTCGTATAGGTTTTTTAATGTTTTTACGACTCTGGTTACGTTTGTGGTTGGAAGTCCGGTTCTTTCCCTGATAAAGATATAAAGAGCTTTTTTATTAAAGTCTTCAATGTTAATTCTTTGTTCAAATAAATGTAATACCGAATCTGCTACATGTATATCAGTTGGATTTGAAAATATGTAATTTAAATTGTCATAACAATATTCAACAAACTCATCCATGAAATACTTTATAATTTCTTGCATATCAGTGTTATGCATTTCTGTCGGAATATTTCTTTGCTCATCTAAATCAATAGGCTCTCTATCTTGTTTTACTTTTACATATGCTTTTTGATTTTCAGCAATGAGATAATTAAATGATGTTCGAGTATAATATGAATATGACTTACCAGCATTTGGTTTAAATTTATCTAATCTAGCAGTTAAATATGTAACTAGATCAGTTTGTAAATCTTGAAATGAACACTTATTTAAAATATAAGTAGGTTTCATTTTATTAATTAAATTTTCCGTAAGCTTCATAAATGGAGGATATATGAACCGTCTATATATCTTTTCTCGCTGAGCTGGATTCTCTGACTTATTATAAGCACATATTGCTACGTCTTGAATCTTTGTATAATAATTATTACTTTTCTTTCTTTTCCTCGGCATCAAATTCTTCTTTTAATTCTTCTATTACTTCTTTTAATAATTCAAAGGTAGTTCCTGACTCGTCGTCTTTTTCAAACGCACCCAATCTATCAATATTTTGCATTGCTTCGTGAGATTGTTTTATTCTGATGTACATGTATTGATTAGTTTGACTAACCTTATCATAATAATCTTCTTGATCTGCTAAAACTCCTGCTAATACAAATGCTCTATAAGCAAAATATACTGTTAATCCGAAAAATATTCCGGTTGTTACTCCAAATGCTATAATCATGACATATCTTTAAATATATCCGCAATAGAGTTACCAATATTGGGATTGTTTTCTGCTAAATTTTTCATTGCGGTACTCTTAGTAGCCTTACTCTTCGAAGAAATAGGATTAGGCGTTCCTGCTTTATGATTTCGCCATCGCTCATATTCTATCTGTGCTGCCATATGGTCACCATGATGCAAAATAATTGCCATATTGGTTTTCAATTTAGCTTTTTCTGATCTTGCTACAAAATATGGTTTATTTGAATCATCATACATTCCATCATGAATCTTAATAGCTTGATATTCATTCCATGACATTGAAACTTCATATTTTTGTAACAACCAAATAGATAGATCTGGTACCATAGTGAAAGGAATATTTTCATTATGCTTATATAATCTACCCATATTCTTTCGATGCCAATCTGATGTTTCTATTTGATAAACTTCATTACCATCTCCTGGAAATCCCACTTTACCTAAATCATGATGCATTGCTGCAAACATCAATTCTTCTTTAGTATAACCTGACATATCAGCACCTGATGATTCCCATGTATTATATAATGTCTCTGTGCATTCCATTACTCGCAGTACGTGGTCAATATACCCTCCTGCGAATGCGTTATGAAAATGAGCCATTGAAGATGCCGGCATCATTGCAATGCGATCTTCGAAGTCATCATACATTTTATTTAATTGATCTTTTCTTGTAGGGAACAAGTCATTGACTTTAGATCGATACATTTCCCAATTCTGATTTATCTTTTCTGCTTCTAACATAATATTATTATATTAAATTATTTTCGTAAATCCAATAATCTTCCATTAACAGAATCACTAGTGCATTTCCAACACGTAACTTTAACTGCATTTAGATCAACTCTTTCAACAATACGATCGCAATATTTACATTGCAGTTTTTTATATCCTGAATTCTTTTTTGTAACTTTTAATTTTTTCATTTTATTTCTGATCTTATTATAACTCGTTTTGATTTTTCTTTTTTAACTGGAGGTTCCTCATTGTAAATATCGGATTCTGATGCTGGCTCATGTCTATCAATATATGCATCATATGTATCAGCATCAGCAAATATATCATCCAGTTCATCATCTGTAAAATCATTAACCATATCATTTAAAGCCATGTCATGTGCATGATCTTCATCCTGCTCTTCTTCGATAACAGGCTCACGTTTAGATTGAATTAAACGATTTGCTGATATCAATAACATTACAGCCAGCGGATCAAATACAAATATAAAAAGAAGTATAAACCAATTAACAACAGTGTCAATAGATTGGTTTACTTGTTGTGCTACATATTTAATAGGACCTACTTCCGCAGAAACTTTGGATTCTGTTTGTATTCTTAACATTTGCTGATCTAGTTTACCAACTGAGTCTGAATATATAATTTCTTGACTATATAAAGTATCTCTTCTAGATATTGTTCTATCTAATTCTGCTTGCAACGCTTTACGTGTAGCAGAAGATGTTGTTGTGATAACTTGGCCTTCTGCATTTGTATATTGTATAACGTTATTAGAAAGTCCCGATGTTAAATCTGTAATATTTGTGTTTAAAGATTCTTTTTCAGTTCTAATGTCATTACTAAGTGTCTGGTAACGTTCTTTCTTTAATTGTAAAACTGCAATTTCGGATTCTTGATTCTGAAGTTCATATGCTGTTTCTTGATATGCAGAAACTAAGAATCCATATATACCTAATGATGTGATACACATTAATATAAAGACTGCAGTTACTAGATATGTTTTTAATAGAAACGTAGTTGCTTTCCATTGCCGATGCAAATATGATGCTGTTATTAATTTAGAAGCTTCTAATATTGAAGCCATAACAATAACTGCAGTTGCTTGAGATGAAAACAATTTACTTAGTCCAAATACACTATAATAAGCAGCAGTCCCGGCTAACCCTAATGAAGCTAACAATACAGTATATGGAAATATCCATTTCATTTATTCTCGATCGATATAATATTTTGCAGATTCTAGTTTACGGAAAGCTTTTGCTAAATTATCAATTGCTGATGTTTTATCAATTTTACCTTCCATTAACATTTTACCTGTTGTTCTAACTATCTCTTTTGCATCCTCGATGTCATCAGTTAGTTTTGCTTTGTAACGAAATTGTGGCATTTATGACCTTTTAATTAATTAATACTATTTAATATAAATATGTTAGTCTAAGATTAGTGGTGTTTGACAACACTGCACATTGATATTTTGTAGAGCTAATTCTTTTGCCTTAGCTTCAACAACAATGTCTACAGCATCTACACCATATGTATTAGGAGTAGTCAAAATATAATCTGCATGAGCTTGCTCACGAATCTTACTGAACTCTTTGTATGCCTTGGCAAATGTCGGCCATTTAGGCAAATCATCCCAAGCAATATTATGCTTTTCGCAAATACCTTCAATAAGTCGTTGCTGCTCACGTCTACGGGACTCGGAGTAATGAGTGCATTGAGTAATGCCATGCTTCTGCCAAGTGTCTCGAGCCATAAAGAATGCTTCTTCTTCGGTTAAGTCACCAGTATTGAAAGTGTGATGCCAATAGTCAAAAGTAATAGGAATATTGGTAACACTATGCACCATCTGATATAGTTCACGAACAGAATACATAGAAGCTTTGTCGTCATTCTCAATAACAAGACGAGCTCGACACGATTCGGATAGGCGATAATAGTTCTCGATCCAACGTGCAATAGTAGCCGGCTTATCATTATAAGTAGCACCTATATGAATATTGATCTTGTTATCAAAGCTAGGAGCGTAACCAAGCATATCAAACATCTCAGAATGTCGTTCTAAGCCGACAATACTATTTTCTACAACTACCGGATCCGGACTACCAAGTATATGAAATGGACCTGGATGCGTTGTTAATCGAATATTATTAGCTCGAGCATAATCACCAGCTTCTAACAATACACGACCAATTTCTTCATAGTCAGGCAAGTCCTTGATCTCGTAATGATTCCATCGAGGAAACATTTCACTACCAATACGAAACAGGTGAATACCATTTGCTACGTTCCATTCGAGAATAGGAAGCAGATCTTTTGCGTTAAGCAAACTACGGTCAGATGCTAACTGCATACCACCTTCTATAAATTTACGTTGAATCATTGTTCGACCCGTACGAATATTTTCTTTGCCTAGGGTCATATTGTTACAGGCGTAACCAAATCTAATCATAACTTTAATTGTTTAATTGTTTAATTATATTAATAATATAAGAAAAAAAATGCATATATCCAAATTCGTTGGTTTTTATAGACTCTTATATTTATATTAAAGAAACCTTAAAGGGATAAACAATGAAAAATAAATTAGCAGAAAATATGCTCAGATTTGGAATTAAAAATTTAAACGAATCTGAAGTAGAAAAATTACAAGGATTGGCAGAACAGGGATCGGGTGCAGAGTTTGAAAACCTAGGCAAAATATTAAATGGACTAGTGTTTAAGAACGGCGTATACGAACTTATAAATGATTTAGCGAATGTTAATATGTTTACTAACAAAGATGTAGCTCCCGATTCAATTACTAGTGAATCTCCATACTTCAGTGGGGCATATGCTGCACCATTATACATATTAAAAAATAAAACGGCTTTCTTTTTTATAGGAAGATCGATGACCGGAGGACCGGGAGATGGAAATTGGACTGCGGAAACGAGATATACAATTGCAGCACCTATTATAACTGAAAAAGGATTCGTACGTAACAACTATCGAAAAGAAGTATTACAAACCAATTCAGCAAAACAAGCATATATGCAAATATATAACTTCAACACGGAAGGATATCGTAATAATACAGAGATAACTAAATTAGTTCAACTTTTAGAATCTAACGGAATAATTCCATCGTTACAAGATGAAATTGATGATACTCATTATAAGGCATTCCTACAACATCGACATGATTCGGTAATGCGAATGTTTAAAAACTAATTATTATACAATAAAAAAATGGGAACAAATGTTCCCATTTATACTGTATATAAAATAATTACAAAGAAAAATTATCACTAAAATTTACTATATTTTTAAGCTCGGTAACTGCTACCCAATTTCCATTTTCATCATATTCCATGGGTGAGTATACAACTGATATTGTTCTAATGCATTTATTTTCTTGAATGTCATATATACGTAGACTTTCTTTATTTTGTCCGTATTGCATATTAACCGGGCTATATTTAATAATGTATCGATCGGCTGGATAATCTGATAGATTCAATTCGGTCTCAATCCATTCTGTAAATGGTATTGATTCTTTTTTAACTATTCCAAAATCGCGATTAACAAGTAAATTATTTATTTTAGGATTAGTAGCTCCATAAATATAGCGTATTGATGGATTCGTAAAAATGTGTTCTAATAAACCATGAGACCATTGAAAATCATTATCCCCACTTTTAAATCTCGTATATCCAGGTATGTCATCAGCATATACTGCATCATATAATTCTAATTCGGATAATATTGGGTCGTCTTGACTGAAAGATGCATTGCTAATTGTTGCTAATGCTAATACTAAAAATAACTTTTTCATAATTTAATTTTTTAACTTTTTAACTCTTTAATTATATTATTAATATAAGAAAAAAAAGTTAAACAACCAAATTATTTCTTCACAAATCCTTTAAGAAAGTCTTTTTGGCGATCTATTGCTTGATCCAAGCTTCGTGTTTCTGAATTGTTATCATGCACTCTTTTAGAGCTAGACTTAGCACTAGTCTTTGCGGTAGCAGTGTTTCTGGATCCTGAAGTTTTTCTGTTATTGCTATTATCATCGACTCCGATGCTTCCACTGTTAGTTTTGCCTTTAGTTGCTGAGCTTCCGGTGTCTTCATGAACTCCTCTAGATTTAATTCGCTCTTGGGTTTGTTCATGTAAGATGAGTCCAACTTTGTAATCTGTGGTATATTCTTTAATTTGGATTCCGCAAGGGTATCTTGTTGATCGTAATTGTCTGTTAAGATTCTTTTCCGTGACCTCCACCGTGTAAGAAACTCCAAAATTGCTTTTTTTATATTTTGTAACATAACCTGTTTTTATTTGTCCTAGCCAACGAATCATAACCTCATCTCCGACCTTATACATAACCTTATCGAACTGTTTAAGCACGTATGCCGGTATTTTAACTTTTTTCTTTGCCATTTGATTAGTATGTTAATTGGTTGTGTTATATGGTGTCTTTAAGGATTGATTAACTCAAACAAATACCAGTTGTCTGATCTATGATTTGATATACTCTTAGATATCTGGTACGTTTATCTGGTTTAAACATTTTTTCTGATTCTAGGTCTCGGGACAACATGTATCCCGATTCCATGAACCGTGTAATAACTATGCGAATTGACTTTAAACTATTTGATTCGATCATGATAAATTCATTATCAATCATAATATCAACTAAACTCTCAGAATCTGAAATATCTTCATCGTCATATGTATATGAGTCGGTAGTATCATTTAAATTAGTATCATCAGCATCTAACTGACTAAAAAACTCCTTCAAATCTAATCCAGGTTTAACTATTTCGCCTTCGAATAACTGGAAGAAATAATTTAAACGATCATTCTCAGATAATCTGCTAAAATAAGCAAATTCTGAATAATTAACGTTTATATCTTCTACCTTGTTTTTCATGATTAGTAATTTCCGTTATTTTAAATAGCCGATCAATTGAATCGATATCCAATTGTTTAATTATAGTTAATTTTTGTTGAGCTTCTAGAAGAGATGTAGCCATAATGCGACCTAATATCTCATTGGATGTGTCAAGCTTATGTGAATACCCGTATTCTTTCATCCTATTTATTATAAATATAAACCTAACTCATAAGATCGATCAACTGTTATTAATGCATCATTCAAAGTTTCTGATAATCTGTTAATCTCCTGGCGATTAAGCATAATTGACTTAGATTTAATAGTTACTTCGAATTTTTTAGACAAATCTTCCCGGTGAGTTTCAATTCCCATTCTTGTTATCGTTCTAGAATTTTGCATTAGATCTTTATATGTGAACGGAATCTGTAATCCGGCTACTTCTAAAGTACCAACTTTAGTATGTAATGGATCTTCTTTGAAACTTTTAGCATAAACTTTGTCTTTAAATATAAAGTCCATATCTGCCCATATAGATCCATAACGAGCTCTAAATTTAGGACTAATACCCCATGATTGATTAACGCTTTTTAACATTATTGTTTTATTTTTTATAAATTGTTACTGTATATATGTCTTTTGAGTAATTGTTTCTCAAAACGACGTTTTCATATTTTTCTATTAACATATCTAACACTAATCCAGGATGAACATAAAAGAATCCTTCATGATGTGTGTTATTAATAGGATTGAGCAAATTAAATGTAACTGCTAATGATGCTTGATTATATAATATATCAATATCACTGAATAATTTCTTAAGATCTTCATCTTCACTCTCACATCGTCTAGGAGTAAATATCCCATTTGCAACTATCCAATCGGATTTCGGCATTTCTGCAGTTTCAAATGCTCCAGTCTGACATTCTATACCATATTTTTCCTTTGCTATGGCAGTCATTATTGGATTATGATCAATTCCATGATATAGAATATCTAAATCAGGATAAAAATCACGAAGTAACGGAAATAAATCAGCACGACCACAACCAATATCTAGAATAGATCCACCATAGAATCCAGTTAATAGATTTTGCATTAGATATCTTTGCTCTGATGTGGTATTATACCCAACTGGTTGAGGACTATACATCATATAATCCTCATTTTCGGGTGTTAATGCATCCCATTTATCGAATTGAGTCGTACTATTTAAATTTTCAGAAATTTTTTCTTTTAAATTTTCCCGATTCATGATCTAGTAATTGGTAATGATTCTGTTTCTACTAAATGCTTATAAGGAATTGTGTGTTCTACGGCAAATCCACCTTCTTCTCCACATAATTTGCTAGTAAGTGCACGATTAATTCTAGTATCATTAGAATTCGCTGTTGTAATCATACAAACAGCACTTCGATTTTCTAATAATACATCATATACTGTCTTTTTATTTACTGTATATTGATCTAATACTACACCAACTCTGTTAATTTCGTCTTGAGTGACGATAACTGTTTCACCTGCATTATACATTACTCAATAATTTTAATGATTCTACTATTTGTTACTGCTTTTACTTCAAAGTCTAATGTAACACCCTGGAAATCTTTAACAACTTTAGCTTCTGCTTCTGTTACAGACATAGCTTCTACGAGATACATCTCTGTTGCTTTCTTTTCCTTAGTCCCATTTGGGGTATCGACTAATGTAGTCAATTGTACTTTTGCTGTGTAATACGACATTTTTTGTTTTTTAAAAATTTATAACTTAATTATCTAATTATATTATAAGAAAAAATATTTAACAATCAAAATTATTTTTTATCTAAAAACTTTTGTAATCGTTTTTGATTCCTATGATATTCAAAAGATAAACGCATTTGTTTATCTGATAAATCAAAATTCACTTGTAGATTATCTAATATATCAGCAATTAATCGTTCTTGATCATTTGCACTATATGTTTTTCTACGAAGCATTTTAATAACACGTTTTAAGTGATATATAAAATCTTTGGGTACTCTCGAAAGTATTCTAGATTTATCTAAATGAATTTCTATTTCATTCTCTTTTGAACTTTTTTTTTTATTTTTCGATGCTTCACTAATTAATTGTTTTGCTATCTTTGTTGATTCTTTTAATAAATCATCATATTTAATTACGTGTGCTAAATCTAATCCACTAGGTAACGGTTCGGCACCTTCCATATCAGTGCTTGACGCATCTGCACTAGGCTTTTTATCAGAAAATTTATCTTTATATTTTTCTACAGCATCTAATGGTAGTCTAAGTTCCAATGTATAATCAGTGTTTCTACCATACCCAGTATATGGAACAATTTTAATATGTTTACCTCTAACCAATGAAAGTAATACAGCTGGGGTACAATTATATTGAGCTCCCGATCTAGCAATAAACTCACGTATACCAATATCAGATACAGAATAAATAATGCCTATGTGTTGAGATCCAGCTTTAGCAAATGATGATAAAAATCTTTGTTGTGGTTCTGTAAATACATCAACAGCAGTATCTGGCTCGGCCTGTTGTTGTTCCATTAACATAGTTGTTAATGTGGTTTGAATGATATTTGTTAAATTAATACTCATATGTTCTTCGATTCGGTTAATTGTGTTGATCTATATTTGCTAGCTAATTTACGAATTTCATTAATTGACTTTCTCGCTCTTACACCTGCAGCTTTAACTTTCTTATCAGAAAATCTATTATGATTATCTTCAAATGATTTCCACAACTGTTCCAACTCTTCAAATATTTCTTTAGATGTCATCATAAACCTTATTTAATATAAATATGTTATCGTTTAAAACGATCCATAAATACTTGTAAATTCATATCCGGAACAGTATATTTTTTATGATCTGTCATTTTTACTATTACGTTGGAGCCTAACTGATATATACTATGTATTAAGTTAATGTTAATAAATATAGTTTTAACATCACTATTAACAGTTATAATTGTTATAGGAATAAACTGTTGCATAATTAATCACCAGTCCAATTACTTCCTGGTTTACGTATAAAGTCTAATGGATTAAAATTAGGATCTGTTTCCGTACTAGGCGTATATCCAGTGTCATGTCCTTTAGACATTTTTTGTACATCTACATTAAACTGCATCATTTTACCTGGATTTGTTTTTGAATAATTTACTAATGCAGTCTGCAATGCTGATAAATTGGAAGCAGATGCTCCAATTACCTTAGCAACATATTCTTGCATTTCTTTTGTGTTACTAAATCTATCTGTATCTGTAATAATACTATAAATTCCTCGTTGATATGTATTTGCACTTCGTTTAACTGCTCCTACATAATCATTTTGTTTATATGAGCGAAGATCAATTCGATTAGTAATAGCATCAGGAATTTCAAGCCATTCTGATTCAGAATATTCATCTGCGAAGTCTGGACCCATATCTCCGTCGACTGCTAATAGTGCATCTTCCCGTTGAGTCATTGTCAAGGTATTCCATATCTCCTTTTCATTATACTCAAACATTAATTGTTTAGCCCGAGAAATTTCTTCTTGGAGTATTTTTTTATATAATGGGTGTTGTTCGAATTGTTTCATAATTTACTTGATATTTTCTTACGATTACGATTATATTTACGAATCCATGTATTTATAAACGCACATGGTGTATTTTTACCATTGCCTTTCATGTTACGATAAACACGTTTACCAAATGATTCTGATCTATTTAAACTTGTTGCAGCTTTTATTATTGATTCTTCACCATCTAAATCAGAATATAATTTACAAGCAACATATACTATTTCAAATCCAGCTAAGCCTTGATTATGAGCCATATAAATATAAGCACCAATATTTGATTGATCATTACTATCAATAATTTTATTGATTTTAGACATACGATTTACCATTTTCTTAGCGGCTGCTTCTGCATTTATAAAAGGATTAAACACAGTGTCTTGTCTAACACCATAATCGTCAAAATATTTTGGCATTATCTGAAATAATCCTGACGCACCACTTCTTTTGTTTGTAGCATTAGGATTACCTGCAGATTCTATATTTGCTATGGTATATAATATTTCTCTAGGTATATTATAATCTAGAGCAGCAATGTCTAATGCATCAATAACATTGTTATCCCATTTTTTAACAGTGCTACTGTCATATGGTATATTGCTAGTTATTGTATCAATTTTTTTAGACTTTGATTTTTTTAAGCTATCTATTTTATCTTGGATTTGATCGTCTGGAATTTGTTTTGTTAAATCATCTAATTTAGTTTCAGTATCAGAATCAAATATACCATTAATAGACAAACCATGCTCGCGCTGAAACGATTCGACTCCTTTTTTAGTATACGGACCAAAGATACCGTCATTCATTCTAGGACCTACACTAAAATCTAAGTACATTAGGCGTTCCTGCATATTAGTAACTGCAGTACCTCGATCACCATATTGTAATCCTGGAATTTCAGGAGATTCATCATTAATGTCAACTTCACGATTTTGTATGTCTGATCCTACTTTATCAGATCGATATGTAAAATGCCACGGTTCATTAATAGATTCGCCTTCGCCTCCATCTTTTTTATACCATACCCATCCATACTTAACACCATTTTCGCGTATCCATTTTTGAGCAGCTGGGGCACTCATAACATCGATAGCCTTACCCCACCCATGATTAGATTTTCCAGGAGGCGCCGCAGGTACAGAATTGTCCCATGTTGTTCTGAACTTTCCTGTAGATTCTAAATAATCCCAATCGATTAAATTATATTGACTTTCATATGATCTAAATCCGCCGACTTTATTAACATCTATGCCGTCGAGCTTCATATCGTCAATCATTTTTTTATAATTAGCAGCTGCTTCACTATCTAATGTAACGCCATATACTGTTTTTAGATCTAGTTTATTTGGATTACCATTATCTCCAGTATATTCATTGGGAGTAGCAAAAGAAGATTTTGATGCCTCTAATAGTATATTTTTTAATCTGATCATGATAATTAATCTATTTATATATAAATATAACTATTCTGATTTATCATGATGTTTTTTCTTGCGT
>Ga0098055_1001417_pt1 | contig 13043 bp, 13 predicted proteins | sample 17_taG_FD_75107 | JGI IMG/M metagenome (GOLD analysis project Ga0098055, IMG submission 75107) | Marine viral communities from the Subarctic Pacific Ocean - 17_ETSP_OMZ_AT15314 metaG | ecosystem: Environmental > Aquatic > Marine > Oceanic | place: Pacific Ocean | collected 2015-01-18 | reverse complement strand
ATCATGACACAAACGGGAAACGCAAATGTAACGGAACTTTAATGATGTGGGAATGAACTATCATGAAAGTTTATAGTGTTTTTTAAGATATTATATAAGAATATGCAACCTGATTTATTTTTTATTGCGGGCTGCGCGATAGTTTTTAAGGCTCTTTACCCTTTCCTTCATAAACTTAACATCAGACTTACCGAAATATTTCTGGTTTTTCATCCATTTATAAATATTCTTTGTTTCTTCTGAGTCGTTATTAATTTCAATCAACCTATTACTTATAAGGTCTGTAATACGTGAATGTGTAAACCCATATAAGATTCGTGCATCCCGCTCAGTTACAAAAAGATTTGGGGGAGAATTTTTTAATATATTTGTCAGAGTACCTAAATAATTTTTAAAAGTTTTTGTTTTCCATAAACGTTCCGCGCCATTTCTCAAATATCTAGCCTTAGCTTTTTCAGTGTCACGGATTTTTCGGTTAGGAGCTGCGCGCCTAATCTTATTCTTTATTTCTTTAGTTTTTCTAGCTGCTTTTCTAGTTGCTTCTATCTTAGCTCTTGCATTAGCTGAAAGTCTATTCATTTCAGATTTCAATTTGTTAATATTATTTTTTGTTAAATTAACATAATTACCTCTAGCCTTTGCATTTTCAAAACGCTTTTTTAGAACATTATTAAGAGGGACATTTTTATTAAAAATAACATTGGAGAGAATTTCTTTTTTTATTTTGTCAATCTCATTATAAGTATTTGCATTGTCTATTTTTACAAAAATTTTTATTCTATTTTCTTTCGATGAAATTTGTTTCATTAATTCTTTCTTAGTATGTCTTTTGTAACTTTGTAATTTTCTTTTTTCCTCTTCCTTTTTAAATCTATTCATTGACTCCCGAGCCTCACGCCTAACTTCTTTATTTTCTTGATTTGCTGCCCGTCGAGCTGCTTGTTCTCGTATCGCATTATCGTTTGCTCGTCTTTCCCGTGGAGTTCTGTTGTTTTTACCACCAATAGTTCTATTTGCTGCCCCTCGAGCTGCTTGCTCTCGTTCCTGCGCCGCTCGACGACGCCTAACTTCTTCATTATTATAGTTATTGTAATAGTCATTTAAATCATTAGACATTTGGAATTCTCTAAAAATTGATTTTAATTTGGTCACTGACATCAAACCATTAGAACCAATTTTACCATCTCTTATATATCTTTTAAATTTATTGGTAAATTTACTCTTATCACCATTTAACTTATACATTTCAAAATCAATATACACTTGCAATAAAAATGCACTTTGAGGACTTCTATTTACCAGTAAATATTCCCTGTGTATTTTATCATTAATAAATTGAGCATTCTGAAATAATTTTATATATTTATTCTCTTCTCCCATATGTTTATTGGGGTGAAGTTTAATCATTGCTTTTCTCCTTAAAGTTTCTTTACTTGCATATCTCTTAGAACTATTTGAATTAAAATTTAATTCAAGTGTGTCAAATACAATGGCCAAAGCCTTGTGGATTTTTTGGTCTGATATACTCCGCATAGCCATATATATTATTTATTTATATTTTTTTTTTGTTTTATAGAAAATATAAATAAATATTGTGGATTTATTTTTTTACATTACATTTTTTTTACAGATTTGGTAATTAACTTCATATCCTTTTTATTTAAAAATGGTAAAGCCAAAGCTAACTTGTTCATTTCTTTTTTTCTGTTATTCACAGGTATCATACCCAAACGATTAATTGTTTTTTGAACAATTTTTGGTTTAACCACAACAATTGCCTTGTTTAATTCAGTTTTAGATATATTCATGTTTGCATTATGAACTACAAGAGTCTTTGTTCTTGAAATTAAATTGTTAACATTTAAAAGATTTGAATTAATAAGTTTATTTTTAAAACTTGTAATATATTTTAATTTGTTAAATATATTATTATTATTATTGTTTTTGAACACTACAACTTCTTTACCTTTATTATTAAAAAAGAGATTATAAAACTGACGAGGACTATACTCTTTACGCTTGTATTTAATAATTGTTTGGGGATTCATTCTTAATATATCTTTGTTAACACGAACCAATGTAGTAGAATTGAGGTCTAGTAACTTAAGTGATTGTAAATTATCCATTCCCAAGGGAAGTTCATCTAACCTAGAATTACCACTTAAAACAAGAGTATGAAGATCACGAAGATTTCCAAATTCACTAAGAGATTTTATTTTTGAATTAGCTACTATTAAAATTTCTAATTTGGTAAGGAATTTAGTTATAGTAGATGGTATCTTTTCAAGTTCACAACCAGTCAAGTTCAAATATTCCAAAGATGAAGGAAAACTAGTATTAATTCTTTTTATTGGGTTTCCAGATAAATTTAATTCTGTAAGTTTTTTAAGTTTACCTATTATAGTTGGTATAACAAAAATTTTATTATCAACCATGTTTAATTTATGAAGGTCAGGAGGTAAATTATTAGGAATAACCATAAATAAATTACCGGTGAGGTCTAATTTTCCAATACTACTCCGAGAAAAAGATGAAGGTAAACTAGTCAAATAATTTCCCTTATAGTTAACCCGATATAAGGATGGAAATTTATCATATACATTTGAAAGTTCTCTTATTTTATTATGGTCACTGTGAATCGTACGGAGGTTTTTACAATTTATAAATAAATCAATATAATCACGGGTTAAACCATTCTCTGATATATCAATCTTTTTTATACCAGACAAATATTTAACTTTGTTTGATATTGAAGAATTTGGAAGTTTATCCCTGAATCCTAATTCTCTGTGATTTTTTTTATGATACCAACCTGTCCTATTACTGTAGTTCTGTTTAGCTTTCAAAAAAATATAATTTCTATCATCGTTGGGACGGTTTTTCAAGGGCCTTTGAAAGGGGGAGCCATTATGACGGTTTAAACTTGACATAGTATATATTTTATATATATTTTAATTTTTCGCGCTATTATTTCATACATTTAGATAAACGCGGCAAAATCTTGTTTCTGTAATTTCTATAAACATTTGGGCTTACATTAATGTTTCCAATTGCACGCATTGTATCAAATTTATACCATGTACGATGTAAATTATATATGGCATTTTTATATTTTTTCTTTCTTCCTGGAAGAATGCATGACATCTTTTTTCCATAATATTTAGTAAATATTTCATAAGAATTATCTAATTGATTAATAAACATTTTAGATCTCTTGGATTTTCTATTAGCTTCCTCAACTTCCTGTTTAGCTTTAGCTTTTCTATTCGCTTCTTCCCTGGCTTTTCTATTTGCTTCAGCTTTTCTCCTCGCTTCTTCCTTAGCTTTTCTATTCGCTTCTTCCCTGGCTTTTCTATTTGCTTCAGCTTTTCTCCTCGCTTCTTCATTAGCTTTTCTATTCGCTTCTTCTGTCCCCGCTTTACTTGAACCACTGGTAAAAGAATGATATGAAGATGAAGAAGATGAAGATGTAGGTGAATTATTTGAGAAAGACAATAAATTTTCGTTTAAACCATATCTATTTAATATTTGTTTTATTTCTCTTAATGTTGGTTTAGATTTAGAACTATTAGAATTATTCATGCTTACTTCACCCGATTTAATATATTTTTTAAATTTATGTTTTAGATTATCAATATCATTATCAATATCTTTATATATTATACACGCAATTTCAAATTTAAGCTTTGTCATGTCTCTCTGTTTGCGGCTTTGCTGAAAAAATCCTAAAACCTTAGGGTTATTAAGAAGTGCATTTTGTAATAATCTAGTATATTTGTTACTTTCTGTTCTATGTTTATTGGGATGAAGTTTTATCATTGCCTTTCTTACTAATTTTTTAAATGTTGAATCATTTCTAAGGGCGTTAAGTGTATTTGTATTTAACTCCCGTCCTATACCATATAAGAAAATAGCAAATGATCTTATTTTTTCCTCAATGTTGTATTCTTTTAAATTCATTTTCTATATAGTATTAAAATAAAATATTTTATTTTATTAATATATAGATGTCAGGAGAAAAGATTACAATACCATTAAGCTTTACTAGGAAAGTCTTAACAACACAACAGGAAAATGAACGTAAAAAACAAAGAGAAGGTAAAAAACCAGAGGGTGTAGGAACAAATTACGTTAGAAGTGGAATAAGAACTCAAAGAATGAGAAACGATATGCGTAGAATTCCAAATACAGGAAGTCCCTCAACAAGCTCAAGTGGACAAAATCCCAATATGGCTATTTATATAAGACAGAGCAGAGCGGCTGAGGCTCGTCGCGCGACACGCGCTGCAAATTTTAATTTTAGCGAACAAAGAAGAGCGCGCAAAAACGAAGAAAGGGCTAAAAAAGCGCGCGAAAATGAAAAAAGGGCTAGAAATGCAGCTAAGAAAGCCAAAGAAGAAGCCAACAGAAAAGTCAAAGCTAATAGAAAAGCCAAAGAAGAAGCCAACAAAAAAGCCAAAGCTAATAGAAAAGCCAAAGAAGAAGCCAACAAAAAAGCCGAAGCTAATAGAAAAGCCAAACAGGAATCCGAGGAAGCTTCTAGAAAAGCCAGGGAAGCCTTGAAGAGATCCCAAGAAAAAGCCGCGAAAGTAACCGAGGCCGAAGTTTTAAGAAAAAGAGAAGAAGCAAAGGCTAAAAGAGAAGCTGCGGCGGCTGCGGCAGGTTCAGAAAGATATAAAAAGCAACAAGAAGAAAATGAGGCTAAAAAGAAACAACAAGAATCAGCTTCAGTTAATAAAAATAAAGAATTTAATAACGAGAAAGAAAAATTAAGAAAATTAATTCAAAATGATATGAATAAAAATCCCGATAAATATGATAGGTGGCGTGAAACTTATGGTGTCACAAAATACATGGTGTTAGCGTATATTCATTTATTATATAATGTATCAAAACATAATGTTCCACCAACTAATCGTAAAAATGTAGAAAAAATTGCTAGAAGTGGTATGTTGAAAACTCACCCAAATAAAGGTGGTACAAATAGAGCTGCAAGTCAAGCGGCGACAGCTAAAAACATGTTGTTAAAAGCGCATGGATTTAAATCTAGTTCCTAATTCTGTTTAAAAAATACTTCTTTTTCTATTAATACATTAATACATCTTTTTGTTCGTAATAAAAACAAAAACATGTATGATTTTTTTAAAAATAACGGGAAGTGTGCCACCCTCTAATAAGACGTTCAATCTCACCGATGCCACCTATGATACTACCAATAATTAATCCATTTGTAATGAAACTGTCTTTCATGTTTATTATTTATACACTCTTGTTTTTATGCTGAATATCTATAAAAAAATATTCTGTTCCATTTAATTTCTTTTGGTTTAGGACGCCCTGCTTTCTTCAATGCTAATAAACAATATAATAACTGAAGACCATAATTGTAATAACTTACACCGGGATGTTCGTTTGCTCGGGTAATAACAAGTTGAACCATGCGAACATTACGGTCATCGTTATACACAAGTTCTTCTGGATCTACACCTTCTTTATACTGAACACTATTAGTGCTTGAATTCCATTCAATGTATTGAAGAACATCTTCAAAATCCTCTGTTTTTATAATATCTCTACACCAAATATCTTTTATAAGACGATCACTCAAACTTTCTCCATTAATGTTTTTTATATCTACAATATATTGAGTGGGTATAGTCAAAATAGCACCGTCACTACTTCTTCGTGCTATGTAATGACAATCGTTAGGATCACAATCTAAATCTTCATCCCAGTCTGGTTTATATGGATCCTGGTTAGGTGAATATTTATAAACAAATTTGTAATCAATATTGTCAGGATATTCATCCGCTATACATTTTTTACCGTTTATGGTATATATCGAATCACAATCAGCACTACCCTTTGAAACATATGTTTCTGTTCCACTTTCTGGAAGAAGAAACATTCCATTATAATTAATCTCATATGTCCCAACACCTTCTTCGTTTATACACGATTCGTCGGTTGGGGAACAGGGTTGGGTATTACACGCAACTTCCCTTGTATCCCCTTGACTATTAGGACAAGAATCACCCCCATTTTCTGCTTCGGTAGAAATATTGTACTCTGCTTCAATTGTTCCACCATCACAGGGTATTGAACAAGTAGCTCCCGCAACTTCTTCCCAAGCACCTACACAATCAACTGGAACTATTGGTGGTTCAGTTGGTGGGGATGCAGTTGGGGGCTCCGTGGGTGGAGAAGCAGTTGGTGGCTCCGTGGGTGGAGAAGCAGTTGGTGGCTCCGTGGGTGGAGAAGCAGTTGGTGGCTCGGTTGGTGGCTCAGTTGGAGGTTCGGTTGGTGGGGTTTCACCACCACCCGTTGATAAACCAATACTTAAAATACCTATGATAAAAAGAATAATCAATAAGAAAATAATAATTTTATAGTGCTTTTGCACAACAGTTCCAACAGTTTTACCCATATCTTCAATTCCATCTACAAATATATGCGAAAGTGTATTAAAATTTAATTTATTTGATGATGGTATTTTATGCCATTTCATGGAAGAATATTTTTTTATATAATATTGAACTTGTTTTTCAGACATGTTAAGAGTTCCATTACTTATATGACGCCTCAATGTTTTTTCAAGAATAAAGGGTGGAGGATATTTTTCACTACTTGGAAGGTTTTGTGATCTTTTCAATTGTTTTATTTCATCGTAATCCCAACCACTTCCTTCTAATTTAGATTTATATTCATTCCATTTTAATTGATAATCACCTTTTATAAATTCATCTCCCTGTTCTAATTTTGTTTTTGCTAATGCATAAGAACCAGATTTTAAATAAGGCCAGTCAGGAACTTGTGATAGTTTTGTAATAACTTCCTGATGTGACATCTATTATATATACACATAATTATTTATCCACTTCGTCCATTTAACTTGAAATTTAACCTGATATTATTTGGTCGTGGGACACCGTCTCTCTTCATAACAAGTAGAATGTGTAACAATTGGAGTCCATAATTATAATTCTGAGACCATCTTCCAAGTGAATCTTTTCCCAATTTATTTACAGGAATATCTCCGGGTCTAACAGGGAAACCTTTTTTAAATGGACCAATGTTTTCTTTATAAACAACACTAGTACCATTCCATTCCATATGTTTTAAAACTTCATCTTCAAAAGTTTCTGGTTTTGTGCGACCACACCAAATATCTCTTCGCATTACATTCATTAATTTGTTACCATTAGCATTTGTTATCTTTGTAACTGTCCCACGATAATTTGCATCGGCTCTGTACAAACATTGTGCATAATCATTACATATATCAGTTGAAAACCGTGGAGTATGTGGTGAATTTCGAATATCGTATGAATACACAAATTCAAATTTTTCAGGTTGATCAACCAAACAATATTTGTCATTTTTACGGTAAGCTAAGGGACATGTTTCTCCCTCTGGAGCTGAATAAACCTTAGACACATAATTTTCGGTACCAAAAGAAGATTCTGTTGAAATACCATCGTCACCTATCACATAATTTTTACCATCGGGATCCACTGTATCTGATACACATGGATCGATAGGGTCCACTGGTATTCCGGTTGGTGGTTCTGTTGGTGTTTCTGCTGGTGGCTCTGTTGGTGGAGCAGTTGGTGGAATTGGAGCAGTTGGTGGAATTGGAGCAGTTGGTGGAGCAGTTGGTGGAATTGGAGCAGTTGGTGGAACAATTGGCACATCTGGTTCCCGGGGTGTTTCTTCTTTAGTATCATCATCATCATCATCTGTTGGAGCTACATCTGAAGTTGGTGTTTCTTTTTCAATAACAATTGTCTGTGAACCGTCCTTTGTTAAGTACAATACTAAGAATAGTATAACCAAACTGACAAGTAAAACTGTTTGTAATTCCCTGTCACGGGCAATTCTCCCAATGGAATTTATTATCATTATACTTTATACAAACAATTTTAATCTCAACATATATAAATGTACCGCCTTATTGTTGGTCATGGTTCAGAAATATCTAAATCAAAATCTAGACCAGGGTCTTCTATACCACCAAAGAAGACAGTTATATTTACTACCAACCCTGGAGATGTATTGACATACAGGGCTGCAGATTGGTGGGCAAAATCTTATTTACAGACCGAACTGGGTGTAAAAGCTTTTATAGAAAAGGCAAAAAAAGATAAAAGATTTACAATCAAAGAAGAAGGACAATTATATGCTGATTCAATTATACAATTTTATGACCAGGGTGTTTGGACAGGAGAAACAATACTTCCCGCAATGGGATTAAAAATTGTTGGGGGACCAACAAATATGGTTATTAATTCACCCAAATCTCCACCAAAAAAAAGAATTTCAACAATATTGAGTGAAAATCCAGGTAAAAGAGAAATCATTATTCTATTTGCGTGTAGAGTTGTAAAGGGTGTTCCAGCAACAGAAATTACAAAATCCGGTAAAAAAACTGCTCTTCGTACTGAATCACAGAGGGCTAGATTAAAAACAATTCAGGAAATCAATAAAAGAAAAGCGTTGAAAAGAAAACAATCCAAATCACCATCACCAACTTCAAAAACTAAAACTAAAAAACAAAAAACATCACCATTCACAACAATGATGAAAACTTTAAAATCCACATTTACAATAGGAAGATCAAAATGATTAAATTATTTTTTACGAAAAAAACTTGGAAATATATTATGAAACATATTAATAAAAAGTTTGGTGGAAACTATTTTATCACTTAATTATATATGTTTCTAAAAAATTTAGATTTTGTTCAGAAATATTTAAGATCCTCAAGTAATGGTTCAAAAGAATACAAACATGATCTTATTAATCAACTCAATGAAAAGTATATAAAATATATTAAAAAGGCAAAAGCAACTGGTCTCCCATATCACACAATACATAGAAGTGGCTCAATTGATTTATTAAAATTATATCTAGGTGCTTCATCTTCGGGGTTTATGGGAAAGTATTCAATACCAAATAAACAAAATACTTCTTCTTCAAGTGCTCCAATTCCTATTCCAAAAAGAAAAAAAACAGTGAGAAGAAAATTAACTTTTAATTAATATCTTAAAGATATATCTCAATAAATATATAATGGTTTTTGTTGACATATATGAAAGAGGTCATTTCTTCTTAGGAGAAATAATTAAAGAAAATGATGACGACACGACACTCGTTTTACAAGATGGAAAAGAAAGAACAATACCAAATAAATTAATTTATTTCAAACATTACACAAAAAACAAAGATAAGTTATATAAGTTACAATCTGAAAATTTTAAAGATATGGATCCAATGTGTGATGACCCAGAATTTGAAAATACTGCATTAAAGGCTAAAAGATATGATGATTACGCAACAATTTTAAAAATTTATTGGACCGTTGAAAAACAAAAAGAAATTACAGATAAAAATGAAACAATTGAAATACCAGATGTGTATGATATTAATTTTGGGATGTCAAGAGTTTATAACATATTTGATGAATACATGTGTGAAAAACTTTTGAAATATACAAATCAACAATTTGAAGAAGCATTAAATTGTGAACACCGCAAAAGAGATAGACATGTTGAATCAAAATTCATTGGTGCTGGTGATTATTGGGAAAATAGGGCTGAATTAGGTTTCAAGTTTGGAGATGAAATTGTTGATCAGGCAGTATCAATTATTCGAGAAAAATTAAATTTAAGTGAGGAGAAATATGTTCATGCAGAATCAAGTTCTTTTGTAAGCGACCCAAATTCAATTAGACAAATATTACATATTGATTTTAAAACAGAAAACACATATTATGTATTTGTTGCACTTCAAGATGTAACAACGGAAAATGGACCAACAATATTAATACCTAGAACAGCAAGTGATGAAGTATATAAAAAATTTATGAATGATGAAAAAATTGGAGAAACAATAAATAAACCAAAGTGTATAGCAACTACAAAAAAAGGAGATGGATACATTTTTGAAACAAATATATTACATGGTGGATTGGAAAATGTAACAGATAAAAGACGGATTATGTTTGGTTCCAAATTTTATTATAAACCAAAAACTAAGATTGAAGTCCCTTGGTGCGAATAATAGATTTAAAGAAAATATACGCTTTTTTTATAAATGAGCTTCATTGATTTCAAAGAAAATGGTGAATTTAAATTTGGAAGATTTATAAAAAAGGATGATGAAACGGGACTAACACATGTTTCAATGGGTGACGGAACCGAAAAAAAAATCACCACGGAAATGATTGTAATTGATTATCAAACATCGGAATATGTTGAATTTATAAGAAGACAACAAAGAGGGTATGATTTCATGAAAACAAAACCATTTGATTTTGACAATGAATTTATTAAAAAATTTGAAAAACATTGTATGCAAACCCAAGATGAACTAGTTGTAAATGCCCAAGACGAAATGAGAAGTAAAGAAAAAATTCTAGAAGATTTACCAGATAAATATTATGATGATATTGGTATAAGACAAATAAAAAATGCAGTTTCAATGGAAATGTGTGATAAAATAAACGATATTGTAAATAAAAATTTTGAAACACGTGGTGATGATGATTGCACACAATTAAGTTTTGGGTTGGGTAGGTATGAACTTAAATTAAAAAATGAAGGACCAGTCGCTGATTTGATAAAACATTTACATGAAACTGTTATAAAAACAGAATATGATACACATTCAATAACTTGTTTTGTGTCAGAACCAGGTTCAAAAACTCAACCATATCACAGAGATTTTGCAGAACATGGTATGTATTGTATTTTTGTTGCTTTACAGGATATGACACATGAAATGGGACCACCTGTATTCCTACCATATACAAACAGCGACGTGTTTTATGAAAATTACATGAGATACATGAGAATTGGTGATATGATAAAAAACCAATATTATAAAGCCACCATCAAAAAGGGGGATGCCATACTTTTTGATGTAAGATTATTACATGCAGGACTTGGGAATAATTCAGATATAAGAAGAAACATGATTGCATTTACATATAGAACCTAATTAATAAAATCGTCTTCACACTCCATTTCCATAACATTAGCAACTATACAAGAAACAATATTGAACCTTGCTATACAACTTCCTTTAGGTATAGTTTGGGTTTTACCTGTCATATTAAAATACATTAATTCTATTGGATGTTGACAATCACAACACCTTGTGTGTGTACTCATTAATAAACCTCTATCAGCCATATTCTTATCTGCGTACACATTCAAGAAATTACCACCAGAAACATTTATCATTAAACCAGTGTCTATAGTAGCGTGCCCCCTAGAAGGAATAGTAAAAGATTTAGGTGCATAAATCCTATAATATACGTGTAAATTTGAACCACGGTGTGGTAATATTGCATCTGGGTTTTTTCTAACAACCTGAACACAGTGTGAAGCAATCATTCTTTCTTGTTGTATCGCAAGTAATTGAGGATCCATTATGTTAATAATAGAGTTTTTTTTTCTGTATAAATTACAACAATGGTAGTTAATCTTACAACCGCTTTTGAAGATGTTAGTTGGGATGAAGCATCAAAAACAATTACATTTAAGAATGGTTTAAGTACAAATTTAAAACAAGTTGCCTTGACAGGTATAAGTAGTACTTATACAGCAACAGATTACCAAGCATTCTGGCTTCCATTTCAAGGACATAGACACGTTAACGGAACAAATAATCTTATGTTTAGCGTTTGGCCAGGTGCAGGTCAAGCTTCAGGGGGTACTTTTACTGGTACCGTGGGTTCCGATGGCATTTTATTTGCGGGCGCCTGTCATAGAACTAGAATCACAGGGGGTAAGGGATATGATTATCTTTATACAGCACCAATATTATTTGTAGATGCCCTGAAGCATGATTCACACGGTTTCAGGAGGAATGGTAGAAATTCATGGACCGAAGAATGTTGTTCAGGACAATTTACTGTTCCTGTCACCGCAGGACAGGTTATAACTTTTGGTGCTCGATTCACAAACGGTAACGACGGTGCTAGTCATGAAGGTGTTGGGGAACTTGATGTAGGAAATTGGACTTGGAATGATGGTTGGGAATGGTACTGGGGTTCTGCGAACTATAGATTATATACAGCCTAATAATTACTTATAGGTTATACACAAACTCATAATATACATGAGTGCTCTACTCTTGTGCAAACCAATCATTGTTCTTCCACAAAATTATGCGAGCGCTAGGGAATGTAGAATTGTTACAGTCAGACCCACAGAAAAAGAAAACATTCTCAATGTTGAAATTTTAGAAGCACCACCTGTAATCATACAACCAGACCTATCTCCTACTCCCCAAGAAGATATGTATAAGAACGAGTAGTGGGAATTCTAATTTTATTATACAACCATGAGAATATCATTTTAAATTATACAAACATACTTTTTAAATTTGGAACAACACATTTAAAAAGTAGGGAAATTTCTAGAACGCTCATTACCCTAGGGTTCGCCCTAGGGGAAGGCAAATTGTTCTACACCCTAAATAACGGAGAGATGATTCGAACATCCGACATTCGGGTTATGAGCCCGACGCGCTAAACCACTGCGCCACCCCGTTTGCATCTGGCGTGAATTGAACACGCGATTTCCTCCTTACTAAAGAGACGCCTTAACCACTTGGCCACAGATGCTTTTTTGAATATGGGACAACATATTCAAAAAAGTATAAACTCACCTACAGAGATTCGAACTCTGGTTGATCGGTTAACAGCCGACATTCCTAACCACTAGAAGATAGGTGAATGGTCCGGCCTACCCGATTCGAACGGGTGACCCGCTGATAACAATTTTTACATTGCGAATTTAGTATTATGTACTACAGTCAGCTGCTCTTCCATCTGAGCTAAGGCCGGATAAGCTCTCACTTGGAATCGAACCAAGGTCGTTGGATTCAAAGTCCAAAGTGATGACCACTACACTATGAGAGCGTATATAATAGTATACTGGAATTTCTTTAAGTTATTTTAGCGCATAAAACTGAGTGACAGGGAGGGACCCAAAAAATATCCCACAAGAAGCAAAGCGGCGAGTACCAATAGT
>Ga0098055_1001414_pt1 | contig 13067 bp, 13 predicted proteins | sample 17_taG_FD_75107 | JGI IMG/M metagenome (GOLD analysis project Ga0098055, IMG submission 75107) | Marine viral communities from the Subarctic Pacific Ocean - 17_ETSP_OMZ_AT15314 metaG | ecosystem: Environmental > Aquatic > Marine > Oceanic | place: Pacific Ocean | collected 2015-01-18 | reverse complement strand
TGTTGGTTTGATACCTTTTTGAAATTCTTTATAATCGACATGATGGTGGAACCTACCCCATTTTTGAGTTACATGAACTACATCTGGGTGTTGGTTTCTAAGTGATTCAGCAAAGGTTTTTCTGTTATCAAATTCATCACTGCCTGCTCTTGTCTCAACGCCACCTACTTTGTCAATGTTGTATACCTCTTCAGTATTACCACCTTTCATTGCCATTGAAGCGACTTTACCACATAGGAAAGCATTAAATAACAATGTGTGATAACCTGCTTTCATTACTCTTAATGATAAATCAGTATCCTCGTTGTATCTGCCTCTCCAATATAGGTCTGGGTATATATCATTTGATAAACATATACAACTGTAAACTCTAGTATTATGATAATAAGGTGGTCGTTTAGTAGTTGAAGGAGCAAAGAATGCATAGTTCATACCAAACATTTTTACATCTGTATATCGGTCTGCAAAATCCTCACACGCTCTAAACCCTGTTGGTGTAGTCATTTGTATTTTTTTATTATTGTGCAGACGATAAAAATGTTGCATATTATCATCTAGTATCCAGTGTCTTTTATGACCTTCGTTTATTGAATGTTCCCACACCCAGTTACGCACTGGTATTGAACCACCCAAATATCCTGTAACCTCACATTTTCTTGCCCAGTTTGGATTATCTCTAAAATCTGTTGGTACTGTGAGTATATTCTCTTTTGGAATAACTGCTGCATAATCGTCGTATTCAGATTCCTCAATAACAATACGATACATTGCTCCAATCTCTTCCATAGATTTGACTGTTAGCCGACTGTCGGCTCTACCTTTTGAAATGATGTAAATTGGATATTTTGATTGCATTATGTTATAATTTTATTCTTTGGTACAGTTAGTCCTGTATCCATTTGTCTTACCTGGTCTGCCAATTCGGTAGCAGGTTCTACTATAAACACCACAAATCTTTTATTGATTGTGATTCCATCTTTAGCTTTTGTATAAGCCATAAAAGGCATAAAGCCTATTTTGCCTTCTCCTGCTGGAAGCAGAGAGTAGCCATCTTTGATAGTTATATCATTTCCATTATCGGTAACATTTCCTATCACTTCCTCGCCTGAGGATAATCTAATTAATTCCATTTTTTTTCTCCATGTTGGTATATTATACTATATTTAGACCCATTTGTAAACCCCTTATCCAAAAAAATCCTCCAAAGATTGTACTTCTTCCGAGGACCAACCTACAGCCTTGAGGATATGCTCAATAGGATCCAGGAAGGTTTTTTGAAATTGTGTTTCATAATCTATATAGTTATTTAGACCAAATTCCTGAGGCAGATATTGAGTAAAGCCAACCACATTCTCGTGGATAGGATTTGGTTGTTTAAGATAGACAAATTTTGTTTTGTCTCCATTCTTAATTGGTTCGTATTTGCGAGTGAGTCCATGGACCTTAAGCTGATTGTTATGCAATAAAGCGGCACGTACATGAATTGGTGTACCTTTACGATATATGGTTTCCTTTGCACTATAATCAGATACCTTTGATACACCTCTAGGAAATGCCACATCGTGGGCAGGTAATGTGCAGAAATATGTTTTAAATTGTTCAATAGCAATTTGGGTCTGTCGTTCACTACCTTGCATTATGACCTTAAATAGTTCCTTAAGAGCGTCACGACACATAGCTGGTGTTGAGGATTTAATTGCCTCGATACCCATAATTTTAAGTTTTGGTTCTGCATATCGGACACCCTCGTTATCATGTACATTGAGAATATATCTCTTTTTGGCTGTCCAGATTGCACGGTCGCCTATGGCCTCTCGTTTCATAACCATACGATTTTCAATGCCACCCATTAGACCAAATAGGTCCTCATATGATTTTTGTAATACAGGTTCTAATTTATCATTACAGACTTTGTCCATAAAATTAATAGGGTCATCTGGATTGACTGCTTTAACCAAATCATCTAAGCTCACATAGAGCGAATCAGTATCAATTGCAATCACATAATCTTTATTATCTGTTTTCAATATACTATTTAGATATTTGTTAATGGCAACTTCTGCCCATCGGATTGTTAGCTGACCTGATAATGTAATTGCCTCTGCAATTCTTTGATCGAAGAAGCGGAAGTACCTGTTACCTAAAGCACCATATAAACTGTTTAAGAGAATTTTAATTGCCATCTGTTCGTTTTCAGCGACAGATATTCTTCGTTCAATATCATATAGTTTTTGTTTGTCTGATTTATCAATGGTCTGTAGATCCTTTTGTGCCTGGATCATATCCTTTTTAATTTGGACACGGTCACTATACATGGTATCCACAAGTTTAGGCATTACACCCTTTGTGTTTATATGGAAGCATTGACCATTACCACCCACAGAATAACCCTTATTATTAAGTTGTTGTCCTTCTAGTATTTTATCAATATCAATATTAGCAATCATACCCTCAGCAATTGTTTCTGTCGACATATTGTATTGCATAATTAGCGATGGATATAGACTGTTTAGGTCGAATGATACCACATTGTCATGCATACCAACCATTGGATCTTTAACATATCCACCAGGATAAGATGATTTGATTTTCTCCTCATAAAAAGGTATTGCGATTTTTTGTTCGTATAGGTGACGATATATGATTGTTTCCCATATGGCTGTAACGCCAAATGTATCAGAATAGTTTACACCTCCTTTATATGCCATGGTCATCATCAGCGTGATTAGACCCATTTTATCCTCTAGGCGATCCACTAACTCTACATCTTTAATGTTATAGTCAATAAATTTCTGATAGTCATTCTTATATAGATCAAAGAGTGAGCCGTGTTCTTCGTACGAGAGCTTTTTATCACCAAGGATAACATTAGCAATATGGTCAAGACGATATGATTCCTGAGCCGTGTATGTATATTTTTGGAAGAGCTCTAGGTAATCAGCAGTATTGATTCCCTTTAGGTCATATACTGCTTCTGTTCTGTTAATTCTACGGACTGTGCCTGGTTCGATCATGTTCCAGGGACTGAATTTCTTAGTAAGGTCCTCACCTAGTATTTTAATTGAACGATTAATGATATATGGTATATCAAAGAAGCGAACATTCCAACCAGTGATTACATCTGGACAATGACTTGGAGTAGACCAATGAGCAAGGAATAACTGAAAGAGTTCCAATTCGGATTCACACTTTCGATATACCACGCGATTTGTTTTCATCACAGATTCAGAGACATTATAGTCGCCACAACCCCAAACATAATATGTATTGTCAATATTGTTTTTGAGACAGATGGCAGTTACTGGATAGCTTGCAGTGTCTGGGTGGGGGAATCCTTCGTCTGATTGGACCTCAATGTCAATTGTAGTTACATTGATTTGGTTACGATTGTATTTAATTTCGCCAGGAAATTCTTCGTTAATGAATGCAGGTATATAACGATCATTGCCAAAGATTTGGCGACCTGCTGTATGTTTGTTTTCTTCTATCCAAGTTTTGGCCTCACGCATGGATTCAAACTGAACTGGGGCACAAGGCACACCATCGATTGATTTCCACTGACCTTTGTTTGAACTAACAAAGAGCGTTGGTTTGTATTTGACACGTTTGGATATTTTTTTGCCATTTTCATACCCTCGATAAAGGAGGGAATTGCCATAGCGAGATATGTTTGTGTAAAATTTCATAATGTATATTATATCACATTTTCAGTATAATGTAAATAGGTTGGGGGTAATTTCTTACCCCCGCATGATTTTCAGTTTGAGACTTAACTACAAAGATAACATGACAGTTATTGGCCCTAGGCTAATGCATGTCATTCCAATTATCAAAGCGGTTAAGGTCTCGGCAACGTCATCATATTTTTCAGCAAAGCTTATTATATGTTTCATGTTGTTCTCCAGTAAATAGTTTAATACTTATCTACTGAGTGTCGCTGCTCGCCAGTCTATCCTTTCAGATATTCTTTCTTCTTTGATGCCCCAGCAGACCCTAATTCGATCTTCCTAGGACGCTTTTCTTCTGGAAGTTCTACTCTGGCGTAAACCACTAGTATTCCATCCTTCAGATCAGCACCGTCTATAACTACAAATTCAGAGAGTCGGAAGCTCTTCTCGAACCTGCGGCTAGAAATGCCTTTAAATGCGTACTCACGCTCATCCTTATCCACTTCCCCAGAGATTTTAAGAATACCATCCTTAAGTTCAATATTAATATCTTCTTCTGAGAACCCAGCCACAGCCAATTCAATCAGGAATTTTTCCTCATCTATCTTGACCACATTGTGTGGTGGATAATTATTATTATTAGATTTAGCACTTGAATGGATCCTTTCCAGGTCCTCAAATAGTGTGTCAAATCCTACGAATAGTGAACGAGGTACGTTCAAGTTATTTCTTACTACCATTTTGTTTCCTCCTATTAAGTTAGCAAGGTTAAAATTGATTCCCATATACATGGCGAATCACTGTTATTTATACAAATAGTTTGCCTAACGTGTATAAATAATAATATGAATTTAATAAAAAGTTATTTTAAAAAATTTCATAAACTTATGAAATCAGGTAGATTAAACAAGGTCATTAAAAAAACCCATTCGTTTTAATCTTTATTACTGTTTCCAATATTATATTTTGGACACAACTCCCATTGGCTCTTTTCCTTAAACGGAATCACTTTGATTTGTCTTAAAGGTGCCAACGGCTTAGCCTGAGCTGAATTTACTATACTAATAAGTCCCCAGTCAGCTAATAATGTTGAAATTGTGTTGCGTCGTTCAATATCATTCTCTACTAGATTGCTTGGTTTGCCATCTAATAAAAATAGTTCTTTAAAATGTACGATAAAATATCTACCTTGCTTATGTAGTATATGGCAAGATTGATATAATTTTTGATCTTTCCTTGATGCGACTCCGATACGAGTTAATGTTTCTCTTATTTTTAAGAAGTCGTCTGGTTCGTTGAGTGTGACTTCCAACATGCTCGTTGGTTGCCAATTAGTGATTTCTTTATTTTCGTTTTCCACCTTTGTAAATCCTTTGTTTCAAATCAGCAATTTGTTCTGTGCTGAATAATGATAAAACAGATTTAGCCTTTTCATTGCTATACCCATAATATTCTTTAATTAATTCAAGATTGGTGACCTCTTGTGGTTTAATCCATTTGGACCACCTTTTCCTCTTCCTAATTATATTTATAAAAAAATCGTACTGAAGCCGATGGTCTATGGTATGGTGGATATTCATTTCATTAGCATAGAGTATCGTATCAGAATACATAGAAAGCCCACGATTAATAATAAAAGCATTATATTCTTTCTCAGCGATATCGTCTACCATAATGCCTTTTTTGGCATAGGTAATATCATTTAGGTATTCAAACGGACTCATGTTCATTGATATAAATTCTTGCTTGATCTTCACTATCAAAGATGCGTTCATATTTTACTTCATTATCTTCAAATCGCACGACTCTCCATCTTGTAACTTCTAAATCGTACATGACTGGCCACATTTGATACGTTATACTGATATCCTCTTCTGGGCCAAAGGTTCCATTGTGTATGTTGTGAATATATTTTTTCATTTAAACTTAACTCCTGCCATAATTTCAGTACAACATGCAACCATATTGAGCTCGTGGTCAGCAACAAAGCTATTCTTGTACTGATAGTCAGCCAGAATAAGCACTAGTTGCGGTATACTCTGTGGGTCAATAAACTCATACATGTTATCGTATATTTTTCTAAACAAAGCTGCAGGTTCCACATCAATATTATCTGTGACCCATTGTCGCATCTGCTTAAAGTTTTTATCCTTCATCGCGTCCATTAGATTATTGAGTGATACCTCTTGTATATTAATAAGAATACCTGAATCAATAACCCCAGACATGGAATATCTTTGAAGCTCATTTAGTACTCTTCGCCAGTCTGGCATGTGCTTCATTATAAGCTCTGCAATAACAGGCTCTTCGTATTTAATCTGTTCAGTGGTTAGGATAGTGGTTACCCTTTTCATAAATTGACCACACAAATCTGCAAGGTCCTTTTTGGAAACATTAAACTCTACAACTGAGCATCTGGAATGCAATGGCTCAATGATTCTGTTTTTAAAGTTACAGGTCATTATGAACCTACAGTTGTTACTAAATTCCTCTATGAATCCTCTGAGTGCGGGTTGGGTGGATTGCGGATTCAGATAATCTGCTTCATCTAATATAACCACTTTATATCCACCCTGTAAGGAAACAGTCGATGCGAACTGCTTGATTTTATGTCTGAGTGTATCAATGTTGCCTTCTTCAGACCCATTGATTAATAGGTAATCTAATCCTAATTCATTACACACAGCTTTAGCGACTGTTGTTTTACCAATCCCTGCAGTCCCTGTGAACAGTAGGTTGGGTAACTCTCCTGTCTTTAGTATCTCTTGGAAGGTACCTTTTAATTTGGTTGGGAGAATTGTCTCCTCGATTGTATTTGGTCTATATTTTTCGACCCATAAAAATTCGCTCATCCTACAAATGCTCCTGTATCAATATCAACACCAGCATCATCTACTCTTCTGAATTTATTCCATGATTCAACTGTATCCAATCGAAATGATCTCCATGCGTTTTTATCTAGTGACCATACTGGAAATGCTTCCATTTCATTTGGTGAATAATTAATTGTTGATGTAATCCCATTTGCTTTTAGCACATCAGGATTTAGAGTACAAGGCATAACTCTCATTTCGCCTGTATCTATTTTTTTAAATGTAACTGTGACTTGCCCTTTTTGTAAAGCCTCAAGCAATTTGGCTTTTTCATTTGTTTTCATAATATATCCTAAATTGTGAGGGGAATTTCACCCCTCGAATGTTATTCTGATTCTGGTTCTTCAGCAACAGGGACCTCTCCTTCGGGAGCATTTTCAGCTCCTTTAGACGCAGCATTTAGGAAAGTAACAACTCTGTTTCTTAATCCTCCTACTGCTTCAAGCTCTGGCCCTTCAAAACCACCTCTTTTGGAACAGATATCAATTATCTGGACCATGGTCGCGATGTCTTGTAGAGACAATTGAACTTGTGGTTCCTCTGTACTTACTTCAGTTTCAGTTGTATTCACTTCTTCTGTCATAATTTCTCCTTTGCAAAGTAATTAACAAAATGGAAAGACCCCTTAGGCGTCTCCCCACAATTCATAATGTATTTATACACCAAACGTTGATGATTTCTCTAAGGCGATAAAATAAGATACAGGTTTGTTCTTATTGACCCAATTGGAAATCAACTTTGATGAGATAGCTACATCGTATTCGCCGTCAATTAATTTCAGGTTTGAAATATTTAAGACAAACGAAAATTTGTGCCCAGTTGTGTTTGGACCTAAATCTGATTCAAAGGTATTCGCACTAGAATCTTTAGTGTCAAATACTTTAATTGATATGGATTCATCACCAATGATTGCGACATCAGTATGTCCCAATACAGAAGCTGCCTTTTTGGTTTGACCCAAAATTTCCTCGGTCAATGTAATATTGACTTCAGCATTAGGCATTGTGATATCCTTATCTGGTGCTGTAAGAATACTAGGCTCAGCAAAATAAAAGTTTACCTTATTGGTATTATTTTGTATGAGGACCGAGTTATCCTTAAAGTTTAAAGTCGCATCATTAACCAATGAATATGTAGATAAGAATTCATTCAAATCATATATACCCATATCACTTGGAAAATCTTCTACAATATCAGCCACAGCCAGAATGTTTTTAGCCTCAGAAATAGTCTTGAGCTTTTGTCCTGGTTTTAAGACAATATTGGAGTTGATTGATCCAAAGTTAGTTAATAGTGCTAAAGTATCTTGCGATAATTGCATTTTTTTCTCCTATAGTTAATAGTATATTATATCATAAAAAGGGATCATTGTAAACCCTCTTTTTCATTTTTGTCATGTACGTGTAATGCGATTAAGGCATAATGTAGTATTTTCAATAGGTCTGCCCTATTGTATCCTTCTTTTTTGCCATACCTCTGTGCGTATTTTAGTACATTCCCTAAAGCAAAACCCATACCATGGTCACAGTCAATAATAAACTCAGTTGATTGAAATTTATTTTTGCTGTAATGACCACCATAGGTTTTGTTCACATAAGCCAGAAGCTCTGCAATGAGAGCTCCTTCGTTAAACTTGTAATCTGGTTGTTTCTCTTTATTAAACAATTTCATTGTTAAATTCAGTAGCCTTTTCTACTCTTGGATCTGATTCCTCAGCCTCTAACACGCCATCGTCAACCTTTGTGTAAAGATCTAAGAAAGCTGATTTGGTATCATCATCGAACCTTGAAATACATAGGTCAATCGCCTTGTCTCTTTTATTGAAAATAGAGAATGTCTGTACGATGTGACACAATCTTCTAGTTGAAATCACTTCGTCCACACCATCGTCATAATAAGTTTTTCTGATAATGTCAGCCCATGTAACCAATTTATCTGCGAAGTCCTCGTCTGAAGTACCATATTTTTCCATATGCTTAAGGACAATTTTTTTCTCCACTGAAAGTGATGGAAACCTTTGATCAACCGAAATAGTAAACCTTTCAAGGAATGCCTCGTCAATGATTGAAGCAGCAGTAAATCTGCCATCTTCTGAGCCTTTGCCTTTTGTATTGGCAGTAGCGATAACATTGAATCCTTCGGCTGGTGTTACAATTTCACCAGTCTTTTTAACCAAGACAGGTTTGCCTTCTAGGATACCTTGGAGACACATAATTTTATTTGTCGCTCTATCGATTTCGTCCAGAAGTAAAATTGCACCGTTCTCCATTGCTTTTAAGACAGGGCCTTTTGCGAAGACAGTTTCACCATTGATCAATCTGAACCCACCTAACAAATCATCTTCGTCAGTCTCTGGGTTGATTTGAACTCTAATGAATTCTTTTTGAAGTTTGGCACAAGCTTGTTCTACCATAAATGTTTTACCATTCCCAGAAAGTCCTGAGATATATGTGGGGTAAAACATATTTGATTTTACAATCTTGACAATGTCATGATACGCGCCCCAGGCAATAAATGTTGGGTCAACAGAAGCGAAGTTTTTCTCTTCGTTAACGATTGATTGCATCTGCGCTGCTTGAGCAGGGATTGTATTGACCACTGCCGTAGAAGTAGCGACTTCAGCTCTGAGTGGCTCAATAAGACCAGCCAAATCGTATGTGCCGATTTTGACTCTATTGTCTTTAGTTAGGATTGGGTCCCAATCTTTACCAGTATAACCTAGAGCTTTACCAGTGTCAACAACTGCACTTTTGCGGAAGTGATCTTGGTCTGGGTATCTAGTAGCCAGTTCTTTTAATAAAATTTTTGTGGAAGTTTTCAAGTTATCCATAATATAGTTTCTCCTTATCAATTAAATATATGTACCATTATACTATAAACTAGGTATAATGTAAACACGCTATGGTAAAAAGTAACACAATTGTTACATTCCTGTAACATTAGGCTACTACTCTACCGAAATTTGTCAGTAATGTTTTGTTGTTCTTCTTGGACTTACTGTATTTTTTAAACTGACTTGTAATTTGTCCATTAGAAGCATCATCAGCAATATTAAACCCATCGTCATCTGTATCCAGGTTTTTGCCATGTTTTACAATATAGAACTCGTTATAACCAAGAGTATCTTTAAATGTAACACACTTATGCTTTGAGTATTCTCTGTTATATGGCTTACGCTCTTCATTGTCATACATACCATAGCCATCACCATTAGATTGAGCATCTGATATTTTACTCCAATAGTTATATGAACCATCTGCAATAAAGAAGCCAATGGTTTGTGTACCATAATGGTTTCTTAAATGTTCAAGTAAAGCCTTTGTACCATGTCGTCCTCTTCCAGGTAAGTGTACCTTTTTGTTATCGATGTTGATAACTGCTTTACCATATCTGTCGGTCTCTGCATATTTTATTTCTCTGCTTCTTGCAATATTCATACTATTAGCATCACCATCGGAAAGAATTACTAGGTTCATTTTATCGACATTGTTTTTACGCCTAAACTCTTTGATCATACGAGTGGATTGGACCAAAGCTTGATTTAATGGAGTTGATCCATAATCTTCATACCTGGAAAGAATTGAACGCTCTTCATAGCCATAATCACTTTGACATAAAACATATCGAAGATAGATATGGAACATAGCATCTTCGTAATCATTTTTCTTTAGAGTAGATGATACGATTTGTGGTAAGGATAATCCTGATAAATCAATTTCGCTCTCTCTAGTTCTTGGACCACTGAATGTGTCTGACATTGAACCCCAGCCGTCAAAGCCAAGATCAGTATTACAGCTTGTGAATCCATATACATCAAATGGTATGTTTACTGTTTTACAGAATGTAACCAAGTGTAATAGTTGGTCCATGACTTGACCCATAGTATTATTCATTGAGCCAGAGTAGTCAATAAGCATCATCATACCATGATTTTTAGCATCGGCAAGCTGAGTTACTCTAGCAAATATATCATCGTTTGTTTTATATGACCATAGTCTGTTGACATCAATTGAACCAGTTTTAGCTGTTTGAGCTCTAGTGTAACGATAAGCCGCTTTTCTCATTTCAAACTCTTTGACAGCATAATTAGTATTCTTTTTGATTTCTTTCATATACTTTTTGAACTCTTCTCTATGACTTTCATAATTCTCAAGTTCTGACCTAGCGATCCTGTCGGCTGCAAGTCTCTTGTATGGTATTACAATTTTATCTCTGATCTCTTTTCTTGGCTCGTTACCAGCAGAAATTTGGTCACCCCTTTCGTCACGTTGGATTAGAGTGTGCTCTTTTCTTCTGAACTCTTCGTCAGTAATTGAAACATCTTCATCAGCTGGTTTTTGGTCCTCGACATTACCTTGGTTGTCGCCATCATCTGAATCTCTTTCACTAGATCCTGTATTATCGGTTTCTGTATCGTTTCCTTCTGCATCTTCATTATGCGGAGTTTCATTCTTTTGTTTTTCATTGTCTTGTGGCTCCATATCATCATGACCCATATTTTGGTCTTGTTCTTTTTTCTTTTCACCATCTGATTGCTCTTGTTTTTGCTCTTCTTGTTGTTGAGGCTGCAGTAGCTCTGGTGTGTTTTCTTTTGTATAAGCAAGGATGTCTCTGACAAGCTCTAATACATCATCAAATGTTTTAGTGGTCATTGCTCTGTTATAAAAAACAATTTCTTCGTCATTAAAAGGAACCTCTATATGAGTACCAATTTTAGCTTTTAGATTGATTTTATCAATGAGTTTGATTTCCTCTAAATTAACATCGTCAAGGTTACCAAAGAATTCATCATCGAATAGTTTTTTGTATCCTCGTGCCATAGGACCTACTAGACCAGCATATGCATCTTTGATATGTCTTTCGATTCTAGCATCTTCGATAACATTGATATATGATCTAGGGCAACCTTCTAGCTTTTCAGGGCTGTCATGCCATCCTTCGTAAGGGGTAAATAGTGCGTGTCCAACCTCGTGGCCAATAAATAGATCATGGACATCTTTACCCATATCTTTCCACATAGGTAATCCAAGGACTCTATCTTTAATATCGAACCAAGCAGTTTGATAATTACCATATTGAACAGTAATATTCTCCTTGGCTAGTAGTTTTGCCAGTGTTGTTTTACTCATTTTTACTCCTTATCAATTGAATATGGTACTATTATACTCTATTCTAGGGTCAATGTAAACACGCTACACGAAAAAAAGTGCGTTTTTTTTAATATATTTATAAAAATGTGGTGCTGGCACCAAGATTTGAACTCGGGACCTGATGATTACAAATCAACTGCTCTACCAACTGAGCTATACCAGCATTATTTTATTTTGGAGAAGTTCTTCTGTTTAAAGAACTCTATTTTAGATCTGAATTTATTCTCTAGTATCTCACCCTTATGTGATATAATAAAGACATTAGTACCATCTTCTAAGGTAGTTAAGATCTTGGTTAGATTCTCAATGCCATCGTGATCCAAAGAACTATCAAAGGTTTCGTCAAGTATTAGCAGATTAGTTGCTGCACTGTTTTTGAGTTTGGCGATTTGTCTCCAGGTAAACAACAACGACAGGTCGATCCTTTGCTTCTCTCCTTCCGAAAAGGAAGCATAGTTAAATGAATCACGATGCCTACTTCTTATGGTCTCATTGAAGTTTTCATCCAAATGGAAAGCAACAAAGAAATCCAATATCTGTAGGTATTGATTAATTAATTTATTCATAACAGGTAAATATTGTTTTATTACTTTTGTTTTGATACCTGTATCCTTTAACATTTCTCCAATCACTTCATTATATGTTCTCTCTTCGACATATTCTAGCTTTTGTTCCGTAGAGGTTTGTTTACCCTTACGAAGATCTGAAAGCTCTTTTTTGGCTTTACCAGAGTCACCAGACTGTGATGTGAGCGTATTGATTTCCTTTTGTACCTTATCAATTTCTTTTTGTAAGAGAGCAATCTTTTCATTATTAGCATTAATCTTTTGTTGTCTCTGACGAAGTTGATTTAAGTGGTTTGAGATTTCTTGGCCTTCTTGTTCAACGACACTAATTTCCTTTCTAAGAGTTTCCATCTCAGATTGAACTTCAGCAGCATGAACTTTAATTGTAGATATTTTATCATCTTTTATTTCCTGTGTTATATCCTGGTCACATGATGGACACTGATCATTTTCTTCGTAAAACCTAGCATCATGTACTAGTGATTTAATTTTATTATTTAGCTCATTATCCAATGATTTAAACTCTGAGGTTCGTTCCAAATATTGTTTATGGTTCCTTTCCTCTTCAGATAATAATGCCGTTAGGTTCTTTCCTAATTCCTTTGACTCTTTAAAGATTTGATCGATATCAGTTTTATGAGTTTGAATTGATTCTCTCTTACCATCAATTTGGTCTTGGTTTAGAGCTTCTAAGTTTTTAATATACTTTGATTGTGAATCAATCTTTGTATTAAACAAATCAATCTGATGGTTAATATCTGTTAATTGTTCTTTGATTTTAGCATTGCGTTCTTTTAATAGAGTATTCAT
>Ga0098055_1001412_pt1 | contig 13071 bp, 6 predicted proteins | sample 17_taG_FD_75107 | JGI IMG/M metagenome (GOLD analysis project Ga0098055, IMG submission 75107) | Marine viral communities from the Subarctic Pacific Ocean - 17_ETSP_OMZ_AT15314 metaG | ecosystem: Environmental > Aquatic > Marine > Oceanic | place: Pacific Ocean | collected 2015-01-18 | reverse complement strand
GTAACCTTTCTTTAGCTTGTTCTTTAGTATTCTTAGCTGCTCGTCTTGATCGCGTACCAGCATAATTCCCGTAGACGCACCGTCTTCCATAAACTCTACTGCGTACTGGTCCAACGTGCCTCCTCTTACAGGCTTGCCCCTCATCACGCGATACATTGATCTCATCGAAGGCAGATAACTAGCTGCCATCTTGCCTACTAGATTCTCACCTTGAACTCTGCTGCCCAGCTTGTCCTTCGATGCGAGCGCATACATGATTCCAGTCTGAACATCTCGCGCAGGGTTGACTAATCCCCATGAAGGGTTGTAGTTAATCAACATGTTGCGCCTAAACGTCTGGAATCTGTTCGCTAGAGTCAAAAACTTTTGCATGCTGTTGTTAGCTTGATCTAACATGGGGACGCTCATGTCTTGTAGCGCATGGTTAAGGGTGTCGCTCTTAAATTCAATAAAGAAAGTCTGCCCACCTTTCTTAACCTGAACATACTTGGGGTCTTTATTAACCCTTGTCGCATTCTTCATCTCATCCATGTCTTGCATGGTCAGCTCGTCACTACGCTTGGGCGGTCTGAACTTGTTGTTATATATCGTATATGAGTCGCTGTTACCCAGCTCGCCAAGAAGTTCTAGTAAAACTTGGGCGGTTTTATTTTTTTGCGCCCGAATAATTTTCATCTGAACGTCTTCGATAGCTGTGAACAAAGGATTGACAGGCAACGTTTTTCTGCCTTTCGCTCTCATGCTCTCGCTACCTACGACGGAGAACCCTCTAGATCTATTATTCCTTGAGTAAGTATCACCGTCTTCGGCTGCGGCAAAACCTTTAAGTGGGACATAGAACTGGTAATTTGCTTCCCAGTCCGACACTGTGTCCTCGTCCATCAAACCGGACTCGACCATGATGTCTCGCTGGTGCTGAAGCATTTCGTAGACCTTGTTCGCGATACGCTCCATGCCTGCCTTTGTGCCTTCCCTTTCGGCAAGATTGAGGACGCTTGCCGCTTGATCGTAGGTCATGCCGGAGCCTGTATCTTGAAACGCCAACGGCATTGTTTTGTAGTTATTTAGCTTTTCCTTTTGAGTCGCTAAAGATACGGAGTGATCAACGCCAGTGTCTGATAGTAGTCGTTCTATCTCTCTTTCGGTTCTGTCTATGTTTGTCTTTCTTTGCGCTTTGACCTTTGCGGCTATTGAGTCGTTGCGCTCTGCCGCATGTTTAGCGATTAGATATGTGCCAACAGCATCAGGGTCTACCTTTAGCTCTGCAATTAAATCGCCAAGCGGGTCCACATAATTTTCGTGGAATGCATTAAGGTCATTCTGGACTTTGCCGTGAGACAAGTTTTCTTTATCTCTTGGTGACATGCTCGCAGGTAGCCTTCCGACCCCCAAGAAGTCTGCTGCTTGATTTTCGAAGTCTTCTAATGGTGCGTAACGATCAGCCAACGACCTGTAGATTTTTGACCCTTTAAGTCTTCTGGCAAGGTCTGACTGACCGTCTATTTCATCGTTGTAACTGAACTGGTTTGTTGAGGGGCTTCCATCATCAAGCGTGTTTGTTTCCTTGTTGATCTGCTTCTTCTTGATGTAGGAATAATTTTCTACATCGTCAGGGACGGCATCTTTAACTAACACCAGATTACCTACCTGAATAACCTCACTGCCGCTGATCACAGGGGTTTGTGTTTCTAGATCGTAGAAGAACGTGTGACGCTCAGGGTTCATCGAGACCTGAGTCCAAGCCGGATCATCCATAGCGGCTATAAAATCTAGTCTGTTCTGCTCATGATCTGCCGCAACGTAATCACCCTCGATGGTCGCAACCGTGGTTTTAGGTCCGCCCCGTGCAATCTTAGTTGCGGCTTTTTCTGGCGATGCAAACGAGGTGTTTGCTAGGCGAATTGTTGGATAATAACCAAGGCGCGTACCAGCCGTACCCCTGAATGGCTCACCGTCTTTTTCAGGTCGTGCAGAATGCACAGTAACGATATCCGCCCGTTCATCTACGTCGGGTTCTTTGTAAGACGGAATGTCTAGTCGAGCGCCAACTCTCTGACCATCAACCAAAACGTCAGCCATCCAGTAGGTTTCTTTTCTTGGCTTCTTCTCGCCAGTCTTCTTATCTACTAACCCTGAATCCGTTATGGCAAGCGCATTGATGTAGTGACCGTCTGGCTTTAAGGGGGCAACCATATCTGGATGCATGGGCTTAACGTAACGACCTTCTTTTCTAAAGGTGTCGTTCAGTTCCGCAGCAGTTATTTTTCTATCGATCCTGTCCTGAACCGCTTGCTTTAGCTTTGGAGATATTCTTTCTTGTTCCGGACGGCGGGTTTCCCTGATAGACCGCATACCTTCTGCGTATGTGTCTACATAGTAACCAGTGTCTGTGGTGTAAGGACCGAAGTACTCAGGGTCAAAAGCCATGAACACAACGTCAGGTTCGCCTTTGTTAAAGTCTGTGAAGGTTTGCTTGTCCCAGTCGAAAGGCGCTTCCGCATCATCCCACTTGAGCCTAGATATAACTTTAAGCCCGATATCTTCATAGATGATTGGCAGTTGGGTATCAAAAGCATCAGCATAGACAGCACCTTCTTCAACCGCTAAAGACCCTAATGCAAACGTTACGTTCTTGTTTGTGCCATCGCTATACACAGAAACTATTGTGTCGCCGTTCTCAATAGCAATACCGGCGGACCCGTCTTCGGTCATGAACATCTTCATTTTCTGATATTCAGACTCAGGATAAACGTATACGGCAGCGCCGAACTCGTTTGCATCTTTACCGGCTTGAATCTTGCTGGCGAATAGTTTGGCGTTGGTCTTGTTTGAAGCAAGCTCTATTACCGTGCCGTTGAAGGAATCAACAGAGGCTAGGGCGGCTTTGGCGTTGGTCTCAAGCTCTCGTTTGGAGCCAGATACTTTCTGTCCTGCTACGAGTACTTGAGAATGTTTGCCAGCGTTTCGTCGGAAGCGTCTGGGTATACTTCCTTCATTCGTTCCACTCCCGCTATCAGATGGTCGGGCACTACGAAGCTCTTTGTAGACTCGCTTTCGTTCATCTCGTCTGGAGCCATTGGAGGTACTACTTGCAACAGTTCCTTCAGAACCGTATTCGTTTGGAGTCGCCTCTCTTTCTGCGTAAGACCGGACGAGTTCGTCGAGCTTTTGTCTGTTGACTTGTTCTGATTCATACCAAGGTGTTCCTTTGTTAAATTCTCTAACGGAGAATCCTTCGTCAACTATACCATTTTTTGGCTTCTTGATCTCACTTTTAAAAGTGTTCCACTTATTTAAGCGAAACTTATGCATTACGCCTTTTGAGTCTGGGTAAACGTAGTATGGTTTTGCCTTGTCATCTCGCGCATATATTGCGCCATAGGCATAGGTATTCATCTTGCCTTCTGGAGCGCCCATGAAAGCATACGGAGACTTCTCTCCTTTGATGTCTCTCTCTAGACCCTTCATAGTAGGGTGAGCGACAACCTGACCTGAGTCTCGAACCCAGCTTTCCCAGTGATACCTGCCTACTGACGCATCATTCGGACGACCAAGACGGGTATACAGTTCTTTGATTTTTGTCTTGAGCGCATTTTCCATTACCTCGTATCGAGCTGCGCCATGCAAGGCGCTGAACTCGTTGGCAATGTCTGAGTAAATGTTCTTGCCGTAACGCTCTGTATCCCACATGGAATTTAGCTGGATACGATCAAGAATGACTACGTCATCACGTCCAATCATCAACTGCACAAAAGAGAAAACCTTGTTGTCGATTCCGGAACCCTGAACCAGCGCTTGAAACTGCCGCCTGACTTCAAATGTAGGGATTGATCGGTCAGCCATAATGTCATGCAAGCGCTGAAGCTTTGAAACACCATCGCCATCTAGCTCTGACATCTTCAGCATTAACGTGCCGAAGTCGTTAGCGTTTGATGTGCCGCTTCTACCAAACGATCCCTCTGGAATCGACTTCTGAACAGCGTCGCGCCAAATGGCAACGTCTTCATTGAAGGTTCTTTCCACCATGTGCTTTGGCTTTTGCTTGGTCTTGGGAACCTCAACCATGCGGGTAGCAGTCTTATCTGAAAAAGACCCCGTAAGCGCCTTTTGTATTAAGTCTGTAACAGCTTCGCTATTCGTTAGTAGGTCAACAAACCCAGCCTCCTGAGCGCTGGCGGTTAGCATTCTAGACATCAGCCCCCAGAGCAATAGCTTGCCCGTGGCTTCTGCGTCAGCAGCACCGGACGCATATAGATCGCCCATTCTTTGCGCTGTTGCCAAACCTCTATTAGCCGCCTCCACTTGTTCCGGAGTCAACTTAGAGTGCCTTTCTGCCCACCCATCCATGTCGTTGAATAGCTTTATTAGACCGTATGGAGGCGCGAGGGTTGAGTTCGATCCAGTCAAGTCGCGCTCAAAGGATCGCCATGCTTCTGGACTAGACAGAGCATCAGGGTGTTTGGCTACTATCGCATCGACTCTGCCAATGTGTTCGGTGGCGTTTGTTTTTGCCGTAATAGATTTGACTGGAAGAGATTTCTTCTCAGGTAGTTCGCCTTTAGACTCTTCAAGAAGGTACTCTGCACCCTTCTTAATAAAGTTAAGGCTATCAAGCTCATCAAAATCATCGTCTGATAAGTCGTATATATCAGCCTGATCGTCTGGCTGTTCTGGGTCTGTCTGCTCTGGCGTTAAGTCAGATTCTTGTACTGCTGGTCGTTCACGTTGTCCAGCTTCATCTTGGACCTGTCCCTCCACTGGGCTATCGGCTCGTTCGCTTCCAGTGCCTTCTTCGCCATCTCGTCTAACTGGGTCCGGCTGTAAGCTCTGGCTGCTTCCGGACTGTGGCGGTGCCCGAATTTCTCCTGATATGCCTTCAGGTTGGGAGGTGTCGGGACTCTCTTGATTTGGACTTTGTTCATCTGTGATCTCCTGCACTGGTGCAGTTTTTAGGTTGCTGTCTCTAATACCCTTGATGTAATTATACGCCTGCGGAGCCAACTCTTGTAGCTGTTTAGGGTTAGAGTGGAACAGCGCACCCAACTGAGCAAAGACTTCTTGCCTGTAGTTTACATTTAAACCTTCGTTGCTCTTGCCTGAATCAGAGATGTCATCAGCCAACTCATTAAAAGGGTAGTCAAATCTTTTGCCAAGCTCCGTACCATTATTCCAGTTGTCATATAGCTCACGCATGACGCTGCCCATACCGGCAGTAGGATCTTTTGCAGTCTCATCAATTGTAATCCCTAGCCTAGAGTCCTTCTCACTCAAGCTCATAGAGAAGTCAGCGGCATGGTAGACCTCATGGGTCATGGTCCAAGCAAGCTCGCTTAGATTGTCTTGATCTTTAAGAGAGCCGGATATTAACTCTGCATTTATCGATATGCCTCTACTGCTCTGTCCTGTTATTCCAACTGCGTCGTAATCTGACTCCTTGTGGACATACACCCCAGATACGGCATCCAGAAACGAGGCTGGGACTCCGTTGGCAGAAAGATCCGCAACAACACCAGCAACACTGTCTATCACCTTTCCAGAATCATCTCCGTATGCCTCTTCTAACGTTGGCATGCTTCTGCCCGTAGGCTTGTCTGGTCGGGGAATCTTCATCGCGGCGTTTCGGTCGAAGATTCTGTCTACATCATCTTGATCTATTGGCTCTATGACTACATCGGTATTGTTAGGGTCCATAGCTTCTTCGGACCTAGCCGCTATAGATAACTGCAATAGTTGTTCTTGCACAGACTGATCGGCGGGAGACAGTTCTGCGTCCCACCTATGGGCTGGACCTGAGTCCCTTGTACCTTTAGCTACCTGTACAGTAGTCTGGTCTGGTTGCGTAAACGTCTCTATTGAACGACGTGCAGGCTTTTCTGGATTGATAAGCTCCCAACGACCCACTTTGTTTTCTTTTATAACGCCTCTTTTTTCGAGTTCTTTTAACTGACCTACAGTCTTGTTATAGCCCTGACGCAATGCACGTTGCAGGTTGCTAGTGGAGAACTCTTCTTTTTGCTCAGACACCCATCCATAAGGAGTCTGTAGCTCTTCAGGTATGTCCGGTGTGGCTTCAGGCTCTTTAGTTTGATTCGCTGGTAAAACACTATCGTCATCGGGGGTGAGTTCTGTATTTTCCCCGACTTCGGAATTTTCTTGATCGACAATAATTGGAGCAGCCTGAAGTAGGTCAGGGCTAACATCTGGCGCGTCACTTGTAGTTTCTTGATATCGAGTTGGAGGGGGAGGGTTGTCGTCAAAGAATACTTTATCGTATCCTTCTTTGATGTTTGACTCTCTTGTTTCTACTTGCGTATTTGGAGCGTCAGCTTCCCCATACATCTGCTTGATTCGATCACCAAGCTCTGGGTCATTGATCGACTGTGTTCTGACAAGCTTCGCGTCGTCACCGACATTTACATCTCTGTCATAACCTCCGGTCGCCCCTTTATAAGCTGCGCCTGTGACACCAGTGGCTGTGCCAAACAGCAAACCGGCTGCGCCAGTTTCGATAAATGCCTTGCGCTTTCTCTCATTGCTTAGATAATCAAAGTACTCTCGTTGTACGTTTTCCGTATAGTTGTTGACGAAAGAGATTACCTCCTCCTCAACCATTAACTGTAGTAACTCTGTTCCAGTCTCAATTCCCTGCTGTGTTGTAACGTCCGCTATAAACTGACCGGCTTTATCGGTCGCGTCGTTTACAGCTCCAGATATAAATTCAGTCGCCTCGTCAGCCTTGCCCTTTGGGAGAAACTTGGCCAATGCCGTGAATGCTGGAACAGCGTTTAGAGCGCCAACAGTAATGCCTGATATAGCCGCCGCTACTGGGGCTTCCTCTTCTGTCTCGTCAAGAGTTCGAGCGAAGGTGCTTGAAGCTCCTTGCTGCGCTCCGTATCCAACAGCGCCTGCGGTGCCTGCTTTTGTCGTGATACCAGCAAGCCGATCTTTGACAATTTTTTCTGATACTTCTTTTGCAACGGATTCTGCAACTTCCTCCGCCACTCCTCGCTCAACAAGCTCTTTAGCTTTCTCCATAGCGAACTGTTGAGCAAACTCTTCCGCACCTTTTTTCACAACAGCTTTGGTAGCGATGGTCGCAATGCCGCCACCGGCAACCATTCCTGCAAGGTCAGGAACAAGAGATCCCATCATGTGTGCGGACCAAGCACCGAAGTCTGTCGCGCTGTCTATTTCTGTGAAGGTACTGTCAGGTGCGTACTTTTCGGCTTCCGCAGTTTTCTGCTGATAGTAGTCCATGCCTTCCTGAACATACTCATCGTTGCGCTGAATTAAGCCTTCATCGTCTCCTACAGATCCGTAAAAGGCTTTGAGTCCGCCATATAAAGCCTGAGTGTTTGCAACGCCGCTTTTTACACCACGAACAAAATTACCGTCACCTTCTGGTTCTGGTTCTGGTTGAGCAATTGCCGCTGCACCTGATCTAACGTTATTCGGGTTGTTTTCTCCGTACAGAGTTGCCCAATATTCTTCCTCAGTCTTGTTGCGACCTGATGTTAATGGCATCTAATTTACCTACTTTGTGATTTGGGCTACAAAAATCCTTTACGTCTAAGCTCTGCTGCAAGACCTTTAGTATCCGTCTTCAGTTCGCCTTGATCGTCTCTGTCGTAATACGGGGCTAAAGCAGAAACCAACTGAGGACTCCACTGTTCTTCTGGAATAAGTTGTTTCAATGTAGATTTGCCATCAGGTGTTGGTGCGTCATTAAGCGCTGCGCGAGTTTCTTTGAGCCACTTGTGAAATCTAGTTTGCATAGGTTCGGGGCGGACACCAAAAAGCAGTTGTTCCTCGATGTTTCTTCGCATCTTGTCCGTTTCTTCTTTAGTCATCGTTTTGGGTCTGCCGTCCTCACCAAGTGCTACGGGCATTCCCATTAAACCTAATGTGTTACCTCCTCCGTTTATTGCGTCTAAATTGCTTTGTAGAATGCTTTCAACTTGCTCACTAAATGCTTTGTTACCATTGTCTCCTTTGTTGTCTCCAAACTTCGCTAAAATCCTAGCCTGTTTAACGGCAGGTTTCATTTTCGCCGCCACGTTTTGAAGCATGTAAGTATTTGCCGCAACAGCCTGATTGACTTTCCCCATGTTGATGTCGAGGGGTTTTCCATCGATGTAAGATCGGCTTTCAGTGACCGGAGCAACGTAGAACTGTACGTCACTTGGATCTCTTTCGTTAACTATCTCAACAGCAAGAAGCCCGTTTAGGTCTTCGCCTCCCGAATAGCTTGCGTCAATTAAGCCGTGTTCGCTAACGCTGTAACCTTTGTTGCGCCAACCTATGGGTGCGTTGACAAAGCTGTTATCTACATGCCTGCCGTATGCGCTTGATTTGTCTAGCTCTAGCATGGAGGTGTACGCTCTGAGAAGCGAATCGCTCATCTCTGGATTAAGACCGTTAGCTGAGTCTTGCATAAATGCGGCAATTTCCTGCGTCCCTTGCATGGTCACGTCAGCCATCGCTGTTCCGAAATTGAAAGTTCCTGCCCCTTCGTTTGCTTGATAAAATTCCTCTATTTTTATTAGGTCATCAGTAGAGTATCGATGCTCAGGGTTGGTCATTTCGTAAACATCGTTGAACCTTTGAGCCGCTTGAAAACGATCAAGGTTACTTTGAGCTATTTCCTGATCTGTTCTTATCGAATCTGTTGTAGCTTTGTTTCTACTGATATTTGATTCGTTCAGCTTATACTCAGGAGAAGTAGGATCTGATAATGCTGCCAGCTTATCCGCTGCGATTTGTGCGTTTATCAAAGCAGTTTCACCAGCCGTCTTTTGATTGCCAGCCACTATTCGAGCTGTCCCTGCCTTGTAAGTATTAAGCTTATCGGTGCTATCTTGAGCCTTCTCTTTAATGTCCAAATCTCTTGCCCGATAATCGGCAGTCGCGGCATCAGTCTCGGACCTGTACTTCATGTCCTCCTCTAGCCGTCTTTCTCTTAGCTGTCGATCCTTAACATCGCTCATCAGCCCGAAGCCGCTTCTAAAACCGTCTGCAAAACCTGCCATGGTAAATACCTATGAAAATAATTTATTGAGTAGGAATGCCGCGCCTAAGCCTATAGCTATGGGTGCAGCCAGTGTTGCCATTGCTGCCATTGGTCCCGTGGACGCTGCCGCTGTGCCTGCTGCCGCAGCTTCTGTTGCTACCGCTCCTGTTGTCGCAACCTCTGCTCCAACGGCACCTGCAACTTCGCCCGTTCCTGCGAGTACTTCCGCGACTGGGGCTACCTTGTCAACAACTCCGCCTACCTCCACAGCTCCGGAAACAACTTCACCCGCTCCCTGCACAACCTCTGTTACAGGAGCAGAATCCAAAGCCGAAGCAATATTGGTTATCTTGTCTGTCGCATCTACACCAGTGAGAACAGTCTCGCTACCAGCGGGAGTAAAGGTAAGTCCGCCGCCTTTCAGTCCTACGGTGCCCTTGCCTGTCAGTGATTTATTTAAAGCACCTACTGCATCTTTAGCAGCTTTGGCGTTTTGTCCGACTTTGGTAGCCCCGACCATCCCGCCAATACCTGCGCCAGTACCCATAGTCTGAGATGCTGCGGCAGTCTTCTGCGCTTCAAGCGCCATTGCTTGTCTTTCTGCCTCGTTCTCAGCAGCAGCTCCTGCTGCAAAGCCTCTGTTGGCAATGTTTCGTAAGCCTTGCCCTACCGCAATCATTGTCATTGACCTACTCCTCTAGCTTTCTGTCCGATACCTGATAGCGAACCTGTCAGAAGCGCCTGCCGACGATCAGCGTCACGCAGCCTTGTGTCGTTTAATCCGCCAACCAGACCACCAACAGCAGTGGTGCTGTTAGCAAAGTTGCCTCCGCCCTGTAGACCCATGCGACTCATGTCACGGTTTTGTTGACCCTGAACATTTGTAACGGCGCTGCCCATATTTGAGCGTGTGCGTTCTAAATCTCCAGCTAACGATTGAGTGCCAGTTGCAGTGATTTGTTGCGCCATAAAGTTTTCTACGGGGGCAAACCTAGCGTTGTAGTCTTGTGTCTGCGCTCGTATCAAGTCCGCATACAGTTGATCGGCAGGCATATGCTTTCTGTCGATGTGACTATATTGCGAGGGATTTATAGAAGCATAAGGATTGTTTGGGTTGTAAAAAGCACTTACCTGTCCTGCTGTCTCTGGATTCAGGTATGTTAGAAACTGATTGAAATCCATCATCCCCGACCTCCTAGACCGTATCCTGCTGCCATGCCTGCGCCGGTTCCCGCGATACTAGCTAGACTCTGAGACTTAGCGAAGTCTGCTTGCGCTGCTGCTCCCGCACGATCCAAACTGTTCTGCATTCTGTCGATGTTTCCCTGAACTGCTTGGGTCTGTAGTCCTTGTCCCATTGCGATAACGTTACCTAGACCTTGATAAGCTGCGTCTGTATAACCCAGACCCGCATCAGAACCAGCCAAACCCATGCCTCTAGCCTGTGCTTCTCGAAGCGCGTTTGACTCGCCTCTGGCGCGACCAGACATTGGGTCTAGTCCAGCCTGAAACTGAGCGCCACGCATGTCGTTAAAGCCTTGCTCGTAGATAGCAGAGGTCTGATTCTGAGCTGCCGCCATTGCTTCATCGGATGCACCGTCAGCAAACATTGCTTTGGTGTCAGCAATAAACATATTTTCTAATGGGACAAACACTTCGCCATAACGCTGTAAAGCGTTGGCTGCTTGTTGCGCTAACGCCAATTTGCTTTCTTGCTCTTTCGGATCGTCTCCGCCACCGCCACACATAGGCTAAACCTCTTTTTTAAATAAAAGCCCGACTTGCTGGAAGCCAGAGCGCTCTAGTAATCCTTTGTAACCCTTACCCGCTATGCCTGAAGTTATGCCGAATGCGACTTCTAATGCATCCTTCTCTTCAGCCCACTTACAAAAGCTTGAAATCATCGTTTTAACTGCACGAACTATGCCGGTCCTCTTATCTGGCTTAAAAACTATTGCCAGTTCTTGGGCTATTTTTTTGTCGGAGAAAAAGTACTCAACGACATTGCCCAAAAAGAAACCGATTATCTCTCCGTCATCTTCCGCAACTAATAAGAAAGTGTCTGACAGGGGGTCTGATCCGCTTTTAAGAAAGCCGTAAGCTTTCCCGTCAGACCATCCGCAGTTCTTGTAGTTGCTGTTTTCTTGGAACCAGATGCCCAAGTCATTGAACTGTTTAAAGTCGTCTAACGACGGACTGCGAACGACAATAGCCACTAAGCTTGCCTTTGTTTTGTTGGGTGTTTTTTTAGCTATATTCGTTTGATAACGAGGAGCTATATTTCGGGTGAGATGTTCCGGATTCGGAGTCCCGCTTTACCCTTATGATACTGCAAAATCAAGTAAAATACTAAAAAAAGCTTGCTTGTTAGGTCGGTTGAGAAGGGAATACCACGTCATTAATATCGGTTAATCCCGCAACATTATTGGGTAAATCACGCAATGCCTGACGATATACTGCCCACTCCGCTTTGCTCTCGTCTGACAGGGGTACATCAGCCGCTTGGGTCCAGTCACAAGACTGAAGCCTAGACGCTCTCTCGTTCCTAAGGATGTATAGCATCTCTTCACGCTTCACGTCATCGCTTGGTTCTGGCAGCAGCACAAACTCTCCATCGACGTACCTGTGCGTGTTGTCATAAACGTCGTTAGCACATTCCCGCGCCGTTTCTCCATCCCCTGCCTTAACATGCAGATGGCTGGGATCGCAGGTTCCTGTCTGCCTGATCAGTCCACTTGTGTCGTTAACAATAGCGTAGTGCATTACTTTTTGGTTTCCAGAATAAACAGGCTGTTATCATTATATATGGCAGATCCGCTACCCCACGTTGAACCAATGCCTTTCACCGTATACTTGGTTGTCGATCCTTCGCTAGTGTCTGTTTCTTGGTAAACAAAATTTACGCTATTAAAAGAAACGTTGCTGTTAGACTTAACTTTACCTCCAGCAAATCGACGCACATACACACCATTTTTATAAAGCTTTGCTGAAAAATATCGGTCACAGTTATAGCCGTAAGCCTGTGTTCCGCAAGTAAACATGATCAGCGCAGGCGCTCCACTTGAAACATATGTCTCCTCGCAGAGCGTTACTTCAGTTGTACCTACCAGCTTAGGACCAACGACAAAAACGTGCGATGGTATGGTGACCGCTTGGTCCTTAATCTTGATGGTATCGACAGCCAAATCGTTTATCTTGGCTGTGGTAATTGCAGCATTCTTTATCTGTAATGTTGGAACACCGTTCACGTCAACGGACGTTAAACTGGAACCGTTCAGGTTTAACTTGGTGGCGTTGATTGCGTTCGCATTTATTCGGTCAGTTACATCTAAGGTGCCCGCATTGATCGTGTCTGCATTGACCGATCCAATTTGCGCTGACGATATGTCCGCTGTCTTGATGTACGCGGTATCCATGTAAACACCGGCAGGGACGTAAGTGCCGTTGATGGTTTGACCTGTTTGCTGTACGACAAACGGTATCGCTGCTCCGTTATTCCAAAAATTACTCGGTGGTGGTGATATTGAGCTAGAGACATGATTAAATTTTGCTATGTAAATTGATCCGTCGTGGATGACTTGATCACCGCTGGCGTAAGTTACACCTCCAGCCCAGTCTGGCGTAACAGAACTTGCTTGGTTTGGCAAAATGGCAAAGCGATCAGCATTGACGTAAAAACTGCTGGTGCTATTACCAGCGGCAGTGGTGGTGTTAGCCAATCCAAAGCCTGCAACAGCACCATTCGCGTCTATCTTGACCGTGTACTGTGATTCTAGATCACCAATGTCAGTTGCTTGAGCAGTAAACTTCTGCTCCATTGTTACGTCACCAACGTTATCGATACGCAGTTCGATTGCGTCTGTTTTATCGACTAACCCTGTGCCGTCAGCATTTACAGTTGCATCCAGCGTGCTTAATGCGCCAGCAAAAGCCAATGTGTCAAGCTCCCACTTTGGGGTAGACCCCGTTAGATTGCTATGAGGAGCTGCGTCAGAGCCAGCTATTAAAGCCTTGTAAACCTTCCTGTTATCTGTGTCCGACGATCTATGGACAACCCTGTC
>Ga0098055_1001410_pt1 | contig 13074 bp, 31 predicted proteins | sample 17_taG_FD_75107 | JGI IMG/M metagenome (GOLD analysis project Ga0098055, IMG submission 75107) | Marine viral communities from the Subarctic Pacific Ocean - 17_ETSP_OMZ_AT15314 metaG | ecosystem: Environmental > Aquatic > Marine > Oceanic | place: Pacific Ocean | collected 2015-01-18 | reverse complement strand
TTGCTTCAATCTCTGCTAAGAGACTATCAGTAACAGTATCACCAAATGTTATTTTACCTAGACTAGCTGTTGTTTGACCTGAGTTAGATGTACGACCTAACCATATCTGTGAACCGCTTGCGTCTTCAACATGTAAGTTACCAACTGGTGTAACTGAGTTAGTAATACCAATATGGCCGTTCGAAGCTACCTTAAGCGGAGTTGTCCAAGTAATAGGATCATTTGCTGTTCCACTTGACGCTATTCTAAATAGATGTTCGCCATTAGCCTGTACATACTGTGATGCTTCGTCTGTATAGATATATTCCCAACGACTGTCTGTAACATCTCTATAAACATTGTTACCCATATAAACACCTGCGCCTATGCCTGTGCTGTCTACATTAAGAGTAAGGTTCCCACCTACTTGAATATTATCAAAGCCGGATTGCATTGCTTTTGGAGTAGCACCTACAGATAAGTTTTCGCTAATATTAACTTGTTTGTTAAGGTCCCAACTGGTTGTTGCATGTGTATAAACTAGTGTAGCACCTGCGCCACCTATTGAAATACCTGCGCCATTTGCCGCGGCTGAGTCTGCCGCATCTGTTGCTATACTAAAGTTAAGATCGTCAATAGCAACTGTTGTTGAATTAATTGTTGTTTGTGTTCCGTCTACTTGTAAGTCACCTGCTATAACAACTTTACCTGTATTGTCTCCAACAGCCGCAGGGTCAATAGTAAATGTAGCTGGACCTGCTAGATATCCTGTAAGTGTTGCATTAGTAAGTGTTGGACTTGTGTTTGGCTGTATTGCTGAATCTGCTGTAGTACCTTGAGCCGCTGTTGCGTAGTCTGTTGAAGCTGTTGCGGCGGCAGTTCCTAATGTAGGTGCACCTGATAAAGATCCATATGCTCCATCAAATAATGCTGTGTTACCTGCAAGTGCTGTTGTACCACTTGTGCCTAACGCTAGTGCATCAGTAATTCCATAGCCAGCTATTGTAGTTGGTTTGCTTGTTAGTGAAGCAAACGTTTGTGCCGGAACACTTGTTAAGTAGTTGCTATCATTAGTCCATTGACTAATATTACCAGACTTGTTTGTAAATGTTGTTGTACTTGCACCTGTTACATCGCCTCCGCCATCTGTAATTCCATAGCCAGCAAGTGTAGTAGGTAATCCGTTTAAATCACCAAACTGATTTGAAATAGTGTATCCAAGACTGGACCATGCGGTAGTTCCGTCACCTATTTTTAATTTAAGTGTATCTGTTTCAACGCCCGGCTCACCTAGTTCTAATACTGGATTTACTGATGCCCAGTTGCTTGCTGTGTCTCGTCGTAATTGAAATCTAACTGCCATGGTTTAAAAGTCCTATTTGCATTGTGTGTATAACATATTTAGTTAAATACGCATATGATAAACAAAGAACCATTTCAAATAATTCTTGATCAAATGAAACAGGAAGGCAAGTACCGCGTCTTTAATGATATATTACGCGAGCGCGGAAAGTTTCCTAAAGCGATTTGGTACGGCAAGTATGCAATCAAAGAGATTGTAAACTGGTGTAGCAATGACTATTTGGGTATGGGTCAGAATAAAGTTGTCATAGATGCAATGCATACTGCATTGGATCAAACAGGAGCAGGTAGTGGAGGAACTCGCAACATTGGAGGAACCTCGCATTATCATGTGGCGCTTGAACATGAGTTAGCCTCCTTGCATAGCAAAGAAGGTGCGCTCTTATACAGTTCAGCGTATGTCGCAAATGAGTGGACACTCATCTCTCTAAAATCAATCATTCCCAACATTGTGTTTGTTAGTGATTCACAGAATCATGCCTCTATAATCCAGGGGATAAGACACAGTGGTGCTCAAAAGGTTATTTTTAAGCACAATGATATGGAAGATCTTGAGAATAAATTAGCCGAAGTAGCCACAAATGGCGGGAAGCCATGTGTAGTCTTTGAATCCGTGTATAGCATGGATGGTGATGTCGGTCCTATTCAGGAGATTTGCGACTTGGCCGAACGTTACGATGCGATGACCTATATAGATGAAGTTCACGCTGTTGGCTTGTATGGAGATACAGGTGCAGGAGTATGTGAAAAACTAGGGGAAGGTCGGGTTGACATAGTCAACGGTACGTTAGGCAAAGCCTTTGGAACCCAGGGTGGATATATAGCAGGGGATGCGGTTGTCGTAGACGCTGTCCGCTCTGTGGCTTCCGGCTTTATTTTTACAACTAGTATGAGCCCAGTAACTTGCGCAGGTGCTCTTGCTAGTATTAAGTATCTAAAGGATCATAACGAAATAAGGGAAGAACATCAATTTGCTGTAAAGAAACTTCGCAAGAAGTTAGAAAGAGCAGGGTTTGAAATACATAAAGAATCATGTACTCATATTTTGCCTGTTATGGTTAGAGATCCTTTTAGATGTAAAGCAATTAGCGATGCTTTACTAAATGAGTACGGCATCTACGTGCAACCTATTAATTATCCAACGGTTGCAGAAGGTACAGAACGTTTAAGATTTGCCCCCACACCCTTTCATACAGATGCTATGATGAGTGAGTTAGTGAGTGCATTAAGAAAGGTATTCGATAATGAATATTAAAAAAGCATTGTGGTTTAGTTTAGGATGTATATTACTTGTTGTGGCATTTATTGGAATTTATCTTCCAGGTCTGCCATGGAGTACGCCTGCTGTTGGCGCGGCATACTGTTTTGCAAAGTCAAGTCAACGTATGCATAACTATATTATGAATCACAAAATATTTGGACCATTCCTACGTGGATGGGCTGAAAAAAGAGTATTCCCAACAAAGTTTAAATATTTTATGTTGGTAACTATGTGTTCTAGTTTAGTAGTCATGTGGTTCACAACAGGAAATGTTAAAGCAATGATGTGGACAGGCGGCTTTATGGTTTTAGTCGCAATTTGGGGATGGAGATATCCTGGTAGTGAAGAAGAACATGCAAGACGAGTTAGCGAAGGCAAACGTGTTGCTTGGTTAGGTTAGATACGCTTCCCAACTAGGGTGAGCAATTTGCATGTCAAGTTGCTTACGTTTATTTACAAGTTCATAATAATCAGGCGCATGTGGAGTTTTAATAGGCTTCATGTGCGTTTTATTACCTTTGCGTGAGTTGCATGGTCCGCATGCCGCAACAATATTTGTCCACGAAGTCTTACCGCCCTTTGATATAGGTATTACGTGATCTAATGTTAAGTTTGATTTGGTATAGGGTGTGTTACAGTATTGGCAGGTATATAAGTCTCGAACGTACAAGTGTATTTTAGAAAAGCGAGGCTTTTGCCGTCGACGTTGCATATCCTTTAACATAATAACTGCTGGTACTTTTGTTTCCCAACTCTCACTACGTACCATCCAATCATCGTACCATTCTAATACTGTAACTTTATCTAGCCATAGATATGTAATGGCTTCTTTCCATTGTATGGCCGATAGGGGTAGATATGATACTGGTTGAGCGTCTGCATTGAGTAGAAGTGTATGCGCCACGTGTAGTAGTTCCTCTTACTAATACAATATTTATATATCAGACTCGTTCATGTTTATACAGATGGCTTGTTGCCCTGCTTTGAAGTAGCCATTGCCTTTACCTACTTCTTCTGCTAGTGCTTCTCTAGCATGAAAACATTCTATCATACTTGTATGTAATGTTACAGGTTCAACATAAGGAACAGCGTCATAGAAGTATATGAATACAAGTGCCCACATCTTATAACTCAGACTTAGCTGGTATCGTAGGTCCACTGTAAGGTGCAAACTTTCTGCCGTTAATTACTAGACACGCTGTGCCGTCACCATACAACTGTAGCATTGACCATGTTCCTGTTTCTTGGTTAGTAAAAAACATCATGCCGCCCATAAAGCCTTGTCCGCTCTGTGCCGCAAACGACATTCCTTCTCCCATAAACAATAACTCTTCTTTGTATCCTCTGATAACTTCCATCATCTTTGGCAACACATCGCAAGGTTGTCTTACCATAAATTGTTTCATTGTTGGTTTTTGTTGGTCTTGTGCTGACGCAATATTAGCAACAATACCCGCACTGGCTACTGAAGTAAATAATGCAATCATTAACACTATGTTCTTTAACATAGCCTTCTCCTTATCTGTTTATGTACTCTAAATAGTTCTGAGCAATTATGCGATCAACTTGTAGGTTTATATTATGCCAGAGCATTGATCCTTCTTTGACACTGTCACGTTCCTTTATTAAAGAAATGAGTTTACTGCTTGATGACTGCACATCTCTAATGCTTTCTGCCATTGTCTTTCCCCATCCTTTGCAAACACTATAGCAGGAGTTGCGTCACATGTCAACCAACCATAGCGACTTCTTACTTCTTGCTGTAGTTGTCCAGGGCTCCAACCTGCCATGCCCATACACATTCTCCATTCATAAGGAGCATTGTCCATCGACAGTTTTTGCATCATTGTTTGGTCGCTTGTTATAGCAAGACCAGTCTTAGGTATTTGTAATGTATTACTAGCATACCAGCCATCTTCATGCAATAGTATTACTGCACTTTCGTTTACAGGTCCGCCCTTGTACAGGTGTTCAGGACCACTATAGTTCATGTTACGTTCTAAGATAACTTGTTTGATTGGTACCTTAGTAGGCTTGTTTAACACTAGGCCTAGTGTGCCTTGTGCATCATCCTGATATATAAAGACAACGCTTCTGTGGAAGAAGTCGTTTATCATAGGGTGGGCTACTAGTAACTTACCTAAATAAGACATCACTTAACTCCAATCGGGTAATGGGCCGCCGTACTTTTTGCCTTTAATGCGTCGACCACCTACAGTTTTTCTTTTGTTACCAACCTTGTGTGACTTCTTTCCATCACGGCTAGTAAGGCCTCTGCTTTTGCATGATGCCTTGGCACTTGCTCCCATCTTGTTCTTGGGAGTATTTCTACAATAACTTGGAGAAGGTTTCCCTTCTGTGATATCTTTTATTAACATAAAAGTATTTATCGTTACCGATACTTGTCAGCAGGGTTATCGAAGGCCCCGCTGTAGCGGTCTGATGCTAGACGAAAGGTTAATACTTTGCGTGGACCTTTGGTCGTATTGATTGAGACTTCTCCTGTTCTTTCATGGTACTCTATTTTTGTGATCTGAGCAGGCGAGTTGTTCTGGCCGACTAAGATTGTTTGTCCTATTTCTAAGTTTAAGTTGAGTTTGTTTAGTTTACACATTGGAGATCTCCTGTTGAAGCAACGTTCGTTGCGTAAAAGTATTTACCTCTCCATTTCACTTGACTTTTATACGTGGATATAGTATTATAATATTATTATGGGACGCAAACGAACTGATAAGTCGTGGGCATCTTGTGTTGGACTTGTCGAGATACCTGACTTAAAGGTTCGATATGAATGTTGGAACGACCTAGATATTATAGATCGCAAGTGGCCAATACATCTCAGGTACCTGCCGAGCAAATGGGTTACGTTTGATCGCAATGGTGCTAAACTAAAGAATCCTTGGAGGAGTCATAGTAAATGGATAAAAGACCTGTCATCATAGCATCACTGCTACTATTATGCCTTACTGCATGTTCGTCACTGCCCGAGCCTATCACTGGCGTAGGCAATCAGCATGTTGGATACCGTCACTACGACCCTTGCATCAGATGCGGAGAGTCATGGGTGGTTCTCCCCAACGAGGAAATGGCGGCTCTCAAGCACCCCTCCAACGCCCCCAAACCAAAAGAGTATTGGGAATCAAAATACAAAGAAATGTATGGTGAGAATTGGCGTGAAATCATGAACTATCAAGAATAGACACACCTCATTCTTTTGCCAATAAAATTAGCCAAATCTAATATTTTGGACGATAAGAGGTTGACTTCCCTCTCTAATGATCGTATAATATAGACATGTTAAACAATAAAGCAGAGGGCTACAATATGTATTACATTTATAACACTGACACATCACGCATTGAATCAAACCCAACTCGTGGTAAGCATTACTTGAAGGCGCAATATAAAACAATGGGCGCGGCAAAGGCGGCAATGACTAGAATGCACAAGAAGTTTGAAGCAAATCGTTTTGAACTTTTGGCTTCAAAGTATAGTTTCGAACGTGATAGAGATGAAGCGAAAGCAGAAAACTCTCCACTATATACTTGTGGGATTGCAGAAGCAGAACATTATCACAAGAACATTGAGAAGACTGTAACCAAGACTGGCATTTGCCCAGGTACTGGTAAGCAGATAACTCACACTGCTTCGGTCAACGAGCCACACTATATGAATCCATTGAGCGAAACATATTGGTCAATGTAATTTGGTAAAAAAGAGGTTGACATCTTCGGGTGTTGACCTTATACTAGTATTATAAATTAAACATTGCTGGAGGGCAAAATTATGCAGACACTTTCTTTTACACTTAAAGGCGACGGTTACTGGGGCGCAGAAGCAGGTCGTAAGGTTACACTTAAAGGCTTCAATGTTACCTACATGAACGCTGACACCTACGAGCATTGCAACGAAGGCGATGACAATGCTGTCATAGGCCATGTTACTGTTGAACACGACAGCACATGGGATGTCTATTCCGACACAGGGTTCAGTGAAGCGGCGGCCAACTATACAAACATCATGGGTTTGGACTTTACCGAACAAGGTATGCAAGAAGACAACCTAGCATCTATGGAGGTGTAAAAATGGCTTATTGGACTCACACTAAAGACCCTATTGGTTGTTTCGTTGAAAAAGACGTAGGCAACTCGTTTGAATATTCACACAATGATGATCCTTTTCATTGGTGTGAAGACTTTCCACATAAGATATGGGTAGGTGGTCTTGTAAACGATCAAGGCTATCGTTATGGTCTAGTCAAAAAGACTGTGGCATATGTCTGCACAGACGAAGACGAGTTTGGTCTTCCTGTTGTAGAGAAATGGCAGTTGAAAAAGAACAACGAATATGTTTTGGCAAATTAGAGGCTTGCTCTTTAGTTTGCTAGATCATATAATATTAATTATTAACAAAGGCACAGGAGGCCCACAATGGCAATAATGAAGAAGGTGTTTCACAGTGATCCATCACATGGTTGGATGGCAGTGAAACTAGAGGAATTGAAAATGTTAGGTATTGAATCTAAGATTTCCGAATACTCATATGTAAAAGGTAAGACAGCGTACCTAGAAGAAGATGTAGACGCTGTGACATTTATCAATGCGGCAAAAGACAAAGGTATCACCGTAGAACTTAAAGAAGGTCCACAGCGTGATCGTTCACCAATCCGTTCTTTTAAATCTTATTCAGAGGTATAGACTATGCACGAACTTCTAGCATTTATCGAAATTCTCGAAGAACTAAAGACAAAGTCTTTGCAAGGTCAATTAGAAGCATTGGATATTCAAAAGAAAATTAATCAACTATCCGACGAGTTCGTTAAACAGGAACTTATGATGATGGAGGATGTATGAGCTTGAATATTCAAAAAATTATTGATAGCGTTCCAGAAAGTAAAATGGGAAGTGACTTTAGATTCTTTGTAAACGAACTTTGGATGAGACACAAAGATGAGTTGATGCAATGGGAAGGCAAGATGCCTGAGTATGATGCAAAGTATTACTTCAACAAACATCGCTGGATGATACGACAATGGTATCGAGAAGACAAGGCCGCAAGAGAAAGAGGAGAAAATCCTAATGATTGATTCTAACTTGGCTTGGATGCTGTTCGCGTATGTGGTCGGCACTGGATTTGGAATGTGGGTCGCAAGGCCAGGCATTAAGGTAGTTGAATCAACAATCGACAATCTTATTGCAAAAGGATATCTTAAACATCGCATAGATGAGAAAGGTGAAATAGAAATATTAAAATATAACGAGGAGTAATTATGAATGAAGCATATTGGGACAAACAACCAACGGACAAACCTTACGAACTAAATGGGTTCAACGGAACATGGGCGTTTTCGGATCACAGAAAGGTACCTGGAGGCTTAAGAGATTTCATTATGGAATGTTTCCCTAAGCTGATGAGGTTCTCAAGAGTAGACATTGAAAAGGTAAATGAACTGATGAACGATGTTTGGGAAGGACCTGGTTCGATGTCTAAGATTGCTAGACTGCACAATGAAATGAGAGCTGAAAGGCAAAGAGATCCGGACGAAGCGGCTAAGAAAGACAAGACGCCTGTTCCTACTATCGACGACTATTCAGACGAAGAAAAAAGAGCCAAGGTCTCCGACTAAAACTCTATTCAAAATAAAACCTCTTATTTGTCTATTTTGGCAGATAAGAGGTTGACATCTACTGCTGTAGACCTTATACTAGTATTATAAATTAAACAAAGCAGAGGGCTTAAAAGATGGCATATGTATCACAAGAAATGAAAAAAGAACTAGCACCAGGAATCAAGGCAGTTCTTAAGAAATACGGAATGAAGGGCTCAATTGGAGTAAGAAATCATTCAACACTAGTAGTCAACATCAAAGAAGGTAAGATTGACTTCTCAGGCAACTATACACATGGTGACCGTTATATCCAAGTAAACGAATATTGGATTGATGATCACTATGCTGAAAACCCAACGGCACGTGACTTCCTTAACGAATTGATTGCGGCTATGAAGGGTCCAAACTATTTCAATGATGACGATGCGATGACAGACTACTTCTGTCGTTCACATTACACAGATATCAATATTGGTAAGTGGAATCAACCCTACGCTTTAGCGGCGTAGGTTTTGGACGATAAGAGGTTGACATAGGTCAATTAAGATCGTATAATAGTTTTATTAATTAGGCAAACAGAGGCGCAAAACATGACAAATTTAGTAACCAAGACTGTAGAAAACATCTACCAAATGGACAACGATCAGTTGAATCAAATCGTTGATGCAATCAAACTCAAACGAACACATCTAGCCAAGCAGACTGCACGTTCGATCCTAGTAGGCGATATTGTATCGTTCCAAGGACGTAGAGGTGCAACTGTTCAAGGCAGGGTCACAAAGGTCAATCAAAAGACTATTGTGGTTCGTGACAGCTCTACGCAGACACAATGGAAAGTGACTGCTTCATTGGTAACCAAACTAGGCATAGGTGCTTAATGGGACCTTTCAGTGAACTGAAACAACTGGAACGCAAGGCATCAGTCTTGCGTATCCTACAACAGGGCGACCTTAGTGAATGGGCTCGCAACTATTGGGGTAGGATCTACGACACAATAGCAATGAACGAAGATCGTTATAATGCTAGAGTGGTAACAACTTTTAAGAATGCAAAACGAGGAGACATAGAATATGAGTAAGACAGGACAATGGGTATTTGAAATGCAAGAAGATGCACAATGGTGCAGTCGAGAAGTCTTTATTCGTAAGCATGGCATCAGCCAAGTGATAGTATGGGACGAAGTTCAATCACAAATGAACGGTGACTCAGTGGATCCAGAAGGATACTGGGGTCAACATGAAATGGAGATGGACGACGGTGCCTAAGTATAAGGAATCATTCTTCAAGCCTACATTTGACTTCAACAGAGAACTGTTCGAGGGTTTGATATGGCAAGAACCTAATTCGAAGGGCGATGGCCATTATGCTGTCGAACTTCACCCCAAGGGCTTCCAATGTGAATGCCCTGGCTTTACCTTTCGCGGTAAATGTAAACACTCTCAAATCGTTAACGATAGAATCAAGGAGGCCGTAGATGGCGAAGTCCCCGAATACTACACCGTCTGATGACGACAATAACAACTGGAGCCTAAGAGCTTCTTACGAATATAAGTATCCAGGTTGGGTGCAATCAAACCCTTTTGTGTCTGCTATATTCGACGCTGTAGAGCAAGAAGAACAGAAGAAACGGAAAGAACAAGAGATTGAGCTTGCCAACGAACTAGCATGGCTAGACTACGTGGAATCTGAATTCATCCAAGATATGTTGACATATCCTGATGCTGAAGCTATAATTAATAAAATAACAAACAAGGAGGACCCTAGTGTTTAAGATGTTTTTAGGAGCAGGCATTGTAATTGGATTGGTAGGCTACGGTGTAGTCACACCCGATCAGATTCAAACTGCAGGCTCTAAAGTAAGACAAGGTGTGAACTACGTTATGTCCAAAGGCAAAGAAGCAACTGAAGATTCTAAGTTTACATTTGAAGGTATCGAAATACCTAAAATCATTACGGAGGATATTAAATGATTGCAATTGAAGATATTACCCCTGGGCAATCATATGCCTGCAAGTTTCGAGTCAAAGAAGCTCGTGATGAGTTTGACCGCAAATGGCCGAACTTGAGTGACACACCCTTTCATCACTATTCCTGGGTAGAGAGCTTTGGCTTTCTAATCCAAAGAGATACTGAACAGAAATTGGTTGTGGTCGCAGATGAAAAGACCGATCAAGAATTCGTATGTGGTTACGACGACATATGGGACGTTGATGATGTAGAGGTTATCAACGAGTAATCAGTTTTGGACAACCTTAGGGTTGACTTATCCACAGACTGATTGTATACTGTATAGACAATAAAGAATTATTGTGAATTTTAATAAAACCATAGGAGGCCCTAAATGGCATTTACTACAATTAAAACTAACCAAAAAACTTTCTTAGAAACATATCTAAGAGGTACAGGCAAAACTCTTACTGCGGCAGACGCCAAAGCAAGATTCGGTATTCAACAATTACCAGCAAGAATGAGCGAACTCAAAGCGGCTGGCTTGAATGTGAAAACTGACGTTGCCACTACAGGTAAAACAAGATACGCGATCACAGCAAGAGACGTGAACGGATCAAGAGCAAAAATGTTTGCCTAAGACTTCGCGATAAAGTTTACCGAAAGAGCCTTTAGTGGTTGACACTAAGGGCTTTTTCATCTATACTGGTACTATATTAGCAAAGAAAGACACAAGATGGCACATACCTTTTTTGAAAACAATTCGAACTACATCACAAGAGAGACACGTGAGATAGATCAATTCACCGTAGAGATTGCTTTCGCACCAGACGACACGCAATTGGATCTACTGTTTGATACTGATGCTGACTACTATCCAGAACTAATAGAGAACCTAGACTCAGGCTTTTGGTCGCATATGATCTGCAGAGTGCAGGCACGTTATGCTGACAGAGTCATGGGCACTAGTTATCTAGGCTCACTGGTTGCAGAAGATGGCGCCACTTGGAGCCAAGACAACCCAGAGCAACTCGACGATATGGTTGATGAAGCTGTAGACCAAGCACGAACAGAAGCTGTACGTTGGCTCACTAAGCTCAAACAGGACTTTGCACTAGAATAAATACTTATGGAAGGCAAATGAACAAGAAACCCCCTTATTACGAACTTGATCACGACACTAGACGAATAGCAGAAGTGGTCACAGAACTAGCAGAAGATCTAGCCAGCATTCAAGGTTGCAAGACCGCACAAGACAACATGCTGAGCCTGACTCGAGAACTAGCCGCAAGATTGGGGCTACACGTTCAGCCACCAGAACCCAAGCCTGAGGGAACGGTTGTTCCTTTCAAGCCCAAGAGCTTTCGAATTGTTAGCTCTGAACTGAAGAAAGACTAATAACGTGAGAACCCAACAATGTCCGACGACAACGATGAATTTGAAGAAGAATTTGAACGAGACCCAAATGTCCCAGACGTTTACATTGTGGACTCAGAGACCGAGGCACTGCTTCAGAGTGTGGTAGGTTGCGTTCAGATACTGGCCAACAGTCAGATGAATGAACGAGCAAGAGATGATCTACACATAATAGCACTAGAGCTACAGGATAGATTTGGATTGGATGATGAAGAGTTCAAGGTACAGGAGTTGGTTCACACTGATCCTGACACTGGTGATGAAGAACTCATATACAAACCTCTAGGCGGAGTATTTAACGATGAGCCTCTAGATGAACCCTTGGATGACGCAGACAACGACCCCAAAGCCGAAGGCCCAGCGCCAGAATAGCGCGAAGCGTTTTAAGCAGAAATTAAACTAGAGTTTAACCCCATGGCAAATCTTCGTTAAATAACTCATGACACAAGCTCTGCCCACAAACTACGTAGATGATCCTTGTGACGACTGTACACATTGGATTGAACACTTATGATAGACTTATATAGAATATACGACCACACAGAAAAAAATATGCTGGCTAACGCTATACCTACCTATGAACAGGCATATACTGTACTAGGACACCTTAAACTTGAGTTCCCCGATAACGAACTTGAGATTGAACACTACACTAGAGCAACTGTAAAGGGCTTGGGTAGAGATCCTGATTTGCACTAATTGAAAGAGCGAATGCAACCAAAACAACGAGAATCACACATACTCAAACAACTCAAAAGATCTAACCTATATGACTGGGAACGTGAAAGTATGCTACAAGAACTGCACTATATACGCACAGAGCTACTACCACAAAGGCCCCGCTGTAAGGGTGATGACCCTAGGCCCCGCTGTAAGCAATCTAAATCTAACAAAAAATCAAAACATTCTCGTTAGTCTACTTGCTCTATATAGTGTAGAGAGGCTATCGTACGCATGTATCCTATCTCTATATAGTGTAGAGAGTTCGCTTAACGGTTGAAACTATAGTGTAGAGCAAGGGTAGTGGAAAGTGGAAAAGTATTTGAACTATGCCTCTCTCAGCCTCGGTCAAGCCAAAATTATTTTGTATACAATCTGGCTTTTTGAGTATAAAATCGTGTGATAATCGTACACCGAACCATGCTTGTATGGTGAATACAGGGTGTTAAAATGCCTCTTAAAGCATGGTTCTACCCTGTTATGTTATAACATAACATGGGCCTCCGGCCCCTCACTATGCTACACTATACACACACTCTACCTTTAGTACTCGATAGAACTCTGACTCTACTACACTATATAGAGAGCTCTTACACAGTGTATAAGGGTTACTACACGCTACTACACTATATAGAACATCACTACTACTACTATAACCATCACTAGCACTACAGGTCACTACTACACTATATAGAAGGTCACTAGAATCGGTCACTGTTGGATTTCCGTCACTGTTCGTGTTAGGGTTACTGGCCGGGAGGTCACTGGTGGAATTTTGGTC
>Ga0098055_1001409_pt1 | contig 13075 bp, 28 predicted proteins | sample 17_taG_FD_75107 | JGI IMG/M metagenome (GOLD analysis project Ga0098055, IMG submission 75107) | Marine viral communities from the Subarctic Pacific Ocean - 17_ETSP_OMZ_AT15314 metaG | ecosystem: Environmental > Aquatic > Marine > Oceanic | place: Pacific Ocean | collected 2015-01-18 | reverse complement strand
GTGGCTGGGATCTCATGCTCAGCCTTAGCCAGTTCACGCAGGCAGAGGTCTGCCATTTTGCGAACCATCTTGGCTTCGGCCTTGGTCACGTTGTCGCTGTGCGATAGTTGCTTGCCTCTCATTTCCAGTCCCTCCCCAGAAACTCACCAAGGTTGATGTCGAGACTCTCAACCACGCGGTTGAAATCCCAGAGGTCTGTGAGGTAGACGGTCGTGCCTGCCTCGTCAGTCTGCTTAAAGTAGTGGTCGTGAATCTTCCGCGCCCACTCCTCTTCGTTCATCAGGTACTTCACCTTGCGGTGGGTGGGTATCTTGCGGATACGGTTGCGTGTATCATTCGTGCTTGGCATGGGTCTTTCCTCCAGATTGTTCCTGTGCCATCTGCCGGTGTGGAGGTGGTTCTCCCACCGGCCCCTTTCTCACACGTCGCAATGCATGTGATGTGATCATCATATCAAACGTACCTTCGCCAAATCGCCGTTTCATGTGGGAATGGCGCTGAAACCCGCATAAACACTAGGCTGATCCCGCAAAATCAGGGGGGTTGACTCCTATTTTTATAGTCTTAAATGGTCAAAAAAATGGCCAATTATGTCCCTGACAAAACGTAAGCGACTGAATATAAAGAGTAAAAAAAAGATAAAATATTTTTTTGGCGGAAAAATGTGAACAACAGAAACCCACTTTGACTTTGCCATTTAGCTGTATAATGGAAGACGTGATGATGTTCTCAGAAGGAGGTCAAGATGGATCTCAATGGGGAAGTAACATCGCTGTCGGACAGCCCCTGTAACGGGTGGTGCTCCGCAACGATCTTTGGTGACGTGGTATGCAAGGGCTGTGGGAGAACTCAGCAGGAAGTATCTGAGTGGAACTGCATGAGCGACGTTGAAAAGAAGCTGGTCGTAATTGATCTGGCTAAGCGCGACTTCGCGATACGCCACTCATATCACGTAGAGACCAAGCCGAGACGGCTAAGGTGAATGTGGTTCCAATACAGAATGCCGAGGCCATCGAGCAACTAGAAAGGTTGCGCGACATGCTTTTGTCTGGCGAGGCGACAAAGTTCTATGCGTTCACCGACGTTGAGGATATAGAGGAAGCTGTCGTTTACGGCGGTGACTGGGATATGTCTGACGTGATTGCCGCATTGGGCGCTCTTCAAGGAATGGAGATCAAGGCCTGCCTAGACGCCCTGTTCTTTGGGGTGGAGGATGAAGAAGATGAAGAGGACTACCCCGAAGAGTAGTCCCCTCAAAGCTTAATGCTCGGTCTGGTCTATAAGCTTAGCGGCTTGATCTAATTCCTTCTCGAACTCATGCTGATTCTGTCTCATGATCTCAGCGTCCTCTTCCATCACAGCATTCACCTCTTCATATTCGTTTCGGCAAACACTCATGATGTCGTTGAGTAACTCAAGCTTGTAGAAGTCAGGAAGCGCATCGTATTCATTACTGAACAGGATGTTTCCCTCCAGATCGACCTCAGTTTTTCTCAGGATGATTGTCCCGATAGCGTCTCCCACCATGGATAGCTTTGACATTGCCTGTGGCATCATTCTCTCCCTTATGATGTGGTCATCTCAAAATCTAAGTTGGATATCCGGCGACAGATCCATAGCTAACAAGTAGCGTTTCCAACCTATATTTTGATATAGACAGTTAAGTTATAAGGGCGAATGAGGTGGTCGGTGTGGGATACTGCATTATGAATGCTGTGCTCTAACCAACTGAGCTACGTAGCCATTTTGAATGCAGTGCCCTCTGGCGAGCACATCATACGGTCCTATATAACCGTTAGTTCTAGCGCGAATCTTAGGCCGCAGTATCTGCAATAGCAATATTCTCGACCACATTATCCGACGCATTGTTTACCGCTAATCGCAGTGCCGAAGTGTTCATGTGCGTGTACCGCTCAACCATCTCCAAGTTCGCCCAGCCGCCCAAGTCCTTGAGCACTGCTGGTGCTGTACCAGCGATAGTGTGTCGCGTTGCCCATGTGTGCCGCATATCGTGAAATGTGACACGCTCCAATCCTGCTCGTTTAACCGCTCGCCTCCAAGAGCCATTGGTCATCTTCGTTTTAGGCGAGTAGGGCTTACCGTGCGCTGTCGTGAACACGAACTCTGGAGTCTCCAGATGTTCCTGATCTCTCCGCCGAGTTTCCAGCATTGATACAGCGCTGTCGCTCAACGGCAGGCACAACATCTTCCCCGCCTTGGTTAATGCCGCAGGAATTTCTAGCTGGAGTGCGTCCATGTTTACCTGCTCCCACCGCAGGGCTTTCACGTTAGCCCCTCGGAGACCAGTCTCCAGCGCGAACCTCATCATCCCTGCTTTTAGCCTCGGAAGCTCAGCCAGTAAGGCTAAGATCTCTTCCTTCGATATGCTCCTGCCACCAACCTCAGTGGGCAACTTATCGAAGTGAGGCACAGAGGGAATCAGTTCAAGATCCCGTTGCGCATAATTGAGGACTGCTAGAAAATACCGAACGCAGGTGTTGATCGTTCCGTTCTTGTACCCCTTTTCCCGCATGTCCTCTACGTACATCGTGACGTCTGCGTTCTTGAAGCTACCCAGTTCACGGTCACCGAATCGGCTAACAGCGTATCCTATGTAGCGGATGCACTCTTCACCCTTGGGTCGGTTGAGTCGCTTCGTTGGTTGCTTCAAGTAGCGCTCGGCCACTTCGCGATACGTCTTCATAGTTACTCCCCTTCATATTCATCGAGGAAGCTGTCGCCGAATCGCTTGTCGATAGTACCCCAAACAGGCGGGGTCTTTCCAACTCTTAGCTTCTCAGCGAGATAGATAGCTTCGTCTCTGGCCATAATTTGCGCTCCCACTTGCCAGACCTCTTCCCCGTGCCCGTTGTGCGTTCGCAATGTTTCTGTTGTCTCTGGGTTGAGCCGCACCGGAACGACTGGGCGGTAGTGCATTCTGAGTAAAGTCACCCATCGCCTCTCTGGAAATTGCCGATTAAGATCATCGATGTGCTTTAGCTTTACTCTAAGAGCCGCACCTTTTTTCTTATCTGGCGTTCTTCCCGACCCTGTTTCCTCTTGATATTTTAGCGCTCTCAGGCGCTCTAATTCTGATAAGTCCATTCAGACGTCTCACTGGCTTCCCTTCCTGCGCGGACCCGCAACGCGGGCACTCAGTTTCTTCAACGACGTATTGCTTCACCCCCGTGAAATAAATCTCCACGTCTTGCACTGTTACGGGAGACTGATGGCCATCCGCCAGCGCTACTTCCATTGCGCTCTCTTGCCTCTCAGTTATCTCAAGTAACGCAACGCATCCTTTCTTGGTGTGATAGATGCCCTTCAGCATCACGCGCAAATCAGCAGTTTCAACTGGCCTTTTTTGGTCGATGTTCCTGCCGATGTACACGGACTGCCCAATGCCCCTCCCCAGAGTCAGGCTTTTTAAATTAGTGTCGGCTCTCATGATTAGCGTGCTTCACTATGAACAGGCTGGGGCCACGCTTCCTCCCACGTCCTTGTGGGCATCATGAGTACGCGGGCCGACGCCGCGTCAAGGAGTGCCCCAGCCCCTTTTTTCAAAACGGAATGTCTTCCTCTTCGGCTAGCTCTTGCGCCATATCCTCAAGCTTTGTTGGCTCAACTGGGGTAAAGCCATCAGCAACTCCGCCGCCAGCCTCTTCCAAAACCTGAACCTGATTGACGTAGGTAGAGCACCCGTAATCTTTGTAAGGCTCGTCTGAGACCTTCGCCATAATCTTGACCTTGGAGCCATAAGGAATTTCACCCTTCTCCCATAGACTCAAGTCGGGGTTAAAAATATCCACATCATAGGTAGTCGCGAACTTCCTTTGCGGAGTTCCTTTGTAATCTTTGACCTGAACTCCAGCGTCCGTGAGCGCATCAGAATTAGCCGCATCAAGCTTCACCGTGATGGTGTACTTGTCTGTGCTCTTTCCCTGATAGGTGTCAAACTCTTTCAGGTTGCAGAACGCCACCTCCCCCTCAACATACATTGTCTTCATGGCTACTCTCCCATTTTCACTTTGATTTGCCGTGTATTCGACGTTGATCTAAAGTCATTAATGTCATGACCACCGGCTAAAAGGGCGGCGTCACCTCCAACTGCCTCGAATGCCCTGCGGTATTCAAATTGAGGTCTGCGCTGAATGACTTGAACCTTGACGACACCGTCAGTTACGTTCTTCCCGCACTCATCAGCGACTAATTTTTTTGTGTCGTTGATTGTCTGATCCAGCACCGAAATCTTAGCGAGCACTTCGGCATTATCTAACTCAAGCTTCGCCTTTTCGGTCATTGCCGCAGACAGGATCGACAGCGACTCATTCTCGACCACCTCGTAAATGTCCTGCGCAGACTCCGTATGCTTTTTTCTGCGGGTCGGACTGTCGTGCTCTTCATGGATGAACTCATGCCACTCCGTATACAGGTCAATTCGCGGCACAGTTCCCGCTTTAGGAACAGGCAGAAGAGATGCTGATAGATCCTCATGAAGCCACTGGTCGTCTCTGTGCAGGCGCTCGATGTTGTACTCAGGATGCGCATCAGCGTGAGGAGAGAGGTAGCAGATAAAGTCCAGCCAATCCACCTGACATACCTCCATGACCAATTGGCACTGGCGCAGGTACATCTTCTTCTTCTCATCGAAGACGGAGTAAGGCGCTTTGGTGAAGCGCGGGTAAGGGCACTTGATTTCTATCGAGCCATCGAGACCTACTAAGCCGTCTGGTGATGCTCCGAGAAACTCGTACATTGGATGCACGACAAAGTCGGTTTCATCGACGACGACGCCATACACTTTCTCGTACCACGCTTTCGCGACTGGCTCCATTTGCTGGCCGTGCTCGACGGCAGGGACCATCTTGAATTCTGATTCTGCTCCGGCGAGGTCTCTGACCATCGAACGTAGCAGGTCGTGTTGCTTCTGGTAGGGGTTACAGTTTTCTAAGACACCTACCGCTGTGCCTGAAATTTTTCCCCGTCTCTGGGCTAGCCACTCTAACGAGTCGGACCCTTGTTTTACCGCCCCCACAACATGGCCCTCCACATCCCGTCAAGCTCAGCAGTCCAATTGGCATACTCTCCCGCATGTAGGAATCCTAAAATTCCCTCCTCTGGATTGTTTTGGCGCGCGGAAAAGCCAGTCCACGCAAAACACTGACCCTCTAAATTTGTTCGAGACCATACCCGCAGTATTTCTTCCCTAAAAGAGCTAAACCACTCCACCGAGGGGCGCATTTTCATGTGCAGATGTTTGTTAACTTTCATCTCCATTTCCTTTCTTTTTTTAGTTCACTCCAGCGCCTATCAAGTTCGTCCATGTTTAATTTGCGACTCTTAAATGCACCCTTCACCTTTGTGTAGACAGCGCGGGCTTCCTTCTCAGTTTTTGCCTCCTGCAAATATGAGAAAAGCTCTTCTTCCTTAGACCGCTCTGGCTCGTTTGCCTTGCTGTCTTCGGCTTTGTTGAGCGCCTCCTTAACGACGCTCTTGGGTTCTGCGTAGGCATAGTTCTCTGGGTTGACCCAAAGATCCCAGCCAAGGCCAAGCTCTGCCATGGCGCGTGTGCGGCATCGCATCTTGGCGTTATGAATATCGTTTGCGTTGGGGTTGGGGTAGGCGGAACCTGTGCCGTTCGTCACGGCCTTCGATGCAATTGTCGTGACATCACCGATGGACATCACAACTCGCACCTCGGCAGTGCCGTCTTTGAAGTAGAAAACCTCAAGGCCATCAGGATTTTCGGAGAAACTCCACTCGTACTCGGGGTAGTTCTCCATCATCAACTGATGGGCGTAAGTCCAAGGTAGGTAGGGAAGCATCTTCCCGTCTTCTGCCTTTGAGTGCTTTACGTAATCCTTGACCGGAATCTCCGATAGAGTCTCGAAGACAGACTTCTTATTGATAGGCATTCTCACTCCCTTGTTAAATAGGAGTAAAACAAACCTAAATGTGGGTGTCAACTTTTAATTAGGGTATCCGTATCCTAAAGCGACACATCGTTTTTAGTTGGTAAAAAACGGTGCCATCTGCTCTAGGTAGGCTTCGGCCCCCGCAGGATCGTCATATACTTTAGCAGCACAGAGCGCTTCCTGTTCGTTTGTAAGCGTCAACTGATTTGCCGTCTTCCACTCACGAACCGTAGAAAAAGATCGGACAATCTTTTCCGCATCGATGCCATCGCGAGGTCTTGACTGCCCGCTTACCCACCAATACGGGTCAACGTCGTACACGTCGCAGAAGCGAAACAAAACTTCCGGATCCCTTGGTAGTGAGCCGCGCATCCATGCGGCTACTGTCGCATCTGATACGCCTACTTCTTTTGCGATAGCCGTTTGAGCGCCGTGCTCCGCTATCCCGTGTCTTTTTAATACTGCCCTAAACCGCTCCGACCTCTGCTCCCTTTTTATTTCAGAGGCTTCGTCATTGATAGCCACGACTGGCATGGTTGTCTCCTTGGTCCGCTTGTGTGTTTTTTTTAAAGCTTCCGGCTAGTCGGTGCCGTCTGTCCGGACATTCTTTGAGATTAGTGGGAAAAAAACTTGATGTCAACTTATGGAATGGATTTTAAAGTTAGCAAAAGGTGACACTTGCTAAACTTTAGCTTCCCATTTAATATTAGCTATCTAGTTTTAATATGTCTTAGGGGATTCCAAGGTGCCGATATTAGAAAATCTAAACCAGTTCGTCTCCCGCTTAGAGTACTGTCGAGCCACTGGCGCAGATAAATACAGAGCTAGATGCCCTGCTCACAATGACAAGAGTCCCTCCCTAGACATTCAGATAGGCCGCACTGGCGCGATCATCATGATCTGCCGAAGCCACGGCTGTACGCCTAAAGATATCATGGAATCTGTCGGCATGTCTGAGAATGACCTGTTCCCCGACGATCCCTACACCCACCGCGAAGGATTCCGCAGACCCAAAAACTGGGTGCCCGAGGATGACGAGTTCATCGTCCGAATAGGTCTAGACCAGCCACGCAGTCAGTTCAGCAAGCAGGACTGGGAAAAGTTTCAGGCCGCAGTCAAACGCGAGTCGCGCCGACTGGATTGCAACGCGCTGGAGTTCTACAAGACACATGCTTGGAGCCGTGAAGCATGAAGTGGTTCAAGTTGTATACCGAACTCGCTCAACATCCCCGACTCCGAATACTTTCCTTTGAAGATCGCTGGCACTACGTCTCGCTGATGTGCGCCAAGGCTGACGGGACGCTGGATCAAGACAACGAGAAGCTCCGCGACCAGATGCTGTCAGTGCATTTGGGCCTGACTCCTGTCGAGATGGCGTCGGTCAAGGAGCGCTTAATGGACGTGGAGTTGATCGCTGATGACTGGGACATCATCAACTGGGATGACAAGCAGAGTGCAGACGCTACAGGTGCGGCTAGGAAGCGTAGGCAAAGAGCAAAGGGGAAGCTCGCTAAAGAACAAGAACAAAGAAACAAGAATATAAGAACAGAAAGTGACAGTCACGGGACAGTCACGGGACAGTCACGGGACAAAGACTTTACGGGCCGTGACTCAGGCCTACAGAAAGAGGAAAAGATCGAAGCAATCTGGAGGCTTTTCCCTAAAAAGGTTGCCAAGTCCAAGTGCGTCAAGAAGCTAGAAAGACTCGACATGGCCACGTTGGGGTTGATTGAGAAGGATCTCCGCGCCCGAGTTTGGAATCCCGATCCGCGCTACATCCTGAACCCAGAAACCTACATCAACCAAGAGCGCTGGATGGATGAAGTCTCTGCGCCCGAGCAGAAGGACGAAGAGTTTTATGTCTAGGAAGCCCACCGACAACGAGTTCATGCAACTCGAAGACTTGGACATCAACTCCTCGCTGGAGGGATTCCAGAATGTCTACACGGCGGGAGAGTTTGCCGATCAAGTCAGCGACCTCCGCGAGAATGGCGTCAACGGAGATGCGTTCTTTCCATTCTGGGATAGGGACGGAGACAAGTTCGCACTGCGCCCTCGGGAACTAACGATCCTGTTCGGCACCCGTGGCTCATACAAGTCAACGGTCGCCAATTACTTAGTCGCTGACTATGTGATGCACAAGATCAAGGCGGGGTACATCAGCTACGAGATGGACACGCCATATCTTCTGAGCCTCATGTGCGACCAGCTTGCGAACGGTGAGCCGACAAAGCCCTACGTCCAGAAGTGCTTATCCCTGCTAGATAAGTACCTGTATCTCGTCAACGAGATGGTTGATAAGCCACACGCGGCAATCGCCAAGGCGGACTACATGCTGAAGCAGGGGTGCAAGTTGATCGTACTGGACTGCCTACAGCGCATCTCTATGCCGATGAATGATCTCAACCTTGAGCGTGACTTCGTTGTCGAGCTTACGAATTTAGTCCGAACTCACGACGCTCACCTAATCCTTGTTCACCACTCCCGCAAGACTGGTCACTCAGATGGGGATAACCCCCGTCCAGTCATAGACGATCTGAAAGGCAGTGGTGGTCTTGCTGATAATTCGATGAACGTCTGTGCGGTATGGAGCAACAAGAAGAAAAAAGACAGGCAGTTCTGGCTCGCAAACGGAGCCTCTCCTCGCGATGAAGACCTTGAGCTTATGGCACAGCCGGACGTCACGTTGATGGTGAAGAAGCAAAGGCTGTCGGGGTTTGAATCGAATATTGGGCTGTGGCGCACCGATGCCAGAGCCTTCCACACCAAGAACGGAAAGCCATTCGTTTATCGACCGGAAATGGAGGAGTGATGGAAGAAGAGCGCTACGCAATGAAGATTAGGGAGGCTGGCGAGCAGATGCGCACGGCAGAAGAGAAGATCGCTCGGGCAGAGGCAATGGAAAAGATGACCTATGCCAAAGCGATGCTGGAAGCGGAGTTGGAGGGCAACAAGACTGCCGCCGCCCAAATGAGATTCGCCGATGAGCGAGGTGACGTTTACAACGCTCGACTAAACAAAGGGGTTGCGAAGGGAATGCTCGCGGCGGCAAAGGCTGAGTTCAGAGCCTGCGAAATTGAGTTCGAGCAATGGCGCTCGGAGAAAGCAAGTAATCGCCTAGAGAGGAGGGCATACAGCGCATGAGAGAAGAGAGAAAGGCAGTGACGTGTCGGCTGAATACGAGGGCGCTCAAGTCATTACAAATCTTGGCACGGAAACAGAGGAAGCCGCTCAACTCGATCCTGATTGAGGCCATCAACGAAGTGCTGGAGAAGCACGGACGGAAGGCCACCGCGACTGAGGGTGTCATCGGGAGGCCGATTAAGAAGTGAAAGGCAGAACTCCAACGGCTAGTGAGAAAAGGTGGATGGACGATGTCGCCTCACTTGGTTGCATCATCTGTCGGAGAGAGGGCTTGGGTGAAACCCCTGCTGAAATTCACCACTTGGACGGTAAGACAAGGTGGGTGCGCACTTCCACATCATCCCCCTCTGTTACCACCACCATCGTCAGGGCAGTGACATCCAGCAGTTCACTAGCAGGCACCCATACAAGCGCAGGTTCGAGGAGCGGTACGGACCGGAGCTAGAACTGATGTTCATCGTGGAGGAATTGGTCAACGCACTCAGGGAGGAGAAGGTATGAGAATCACGCTAACTAGGCAGGATGTCCACAAGGCAGAGACTTTGGGTCGGGACACGGTTGCCATCTGCGAAAAGCTTATGAAGTTCAACCCAAGACTGGAGAACGACAAGCAGTCAAGGGAAGCGGCAAACATAGCTGGATTCAAGGCAGAGATAGCGATAGCCAGACTCTACGAATTGGACTTGCCTGAACTGAATATTCTGAGCGACGGCGGGCTTGATCTTTGGATCGGCGATCCACGCCGCAAGATGTACTCCATCGATGCGAAATGGACTAGCACTCAGGATTTAATTTTTGACTGCATGGAAAAGTTCCAAGCGGATTTCGCTATCGGCGTCACCAGCATTGCCGAAGATTCGATGGAGGTCCACGGCTTCGTGTCGAGGAGGAGGTTCGAGAAGAAGGCAGTGAGCAAGGACTACAAGTATGGCCCGAGACTGGTCATGCCGCTGGATGATTTGTCTCCACCAGAACTGCTTTGGAAATTCATTACGAGCGAGAAACTTAATACAAGGGAGGAAGCGTGAGAGAGAAGGAAGCGCTAAAGAAGCTTGAGTCTTATGTACTCAAAACTTACGGGGAGCATTACGCGAAGAACGGATTGCAGGCAATCGATTTGATTATTGCAAACGGGTATGGGGTTCAACACTCCATGGCCTGCGTCATCAAGTACGCCTCGCGGCTTGGCAAAAAAGAAGGGGCCGATGTTGAGCACGACATCATGAAGATCTGCCACTACGGACTGCTGGCCTTGGTTGCACTGGAAAAAAATAAGGGCGCGGAAAATGACTAAAAAAACAGAGACCAAAGCGCCAAGAAATTTAGAGCGCTTCATGACTATGGGGATAGTCACATTCACAGCCGAAGAGCTAGTCAGAAGGATGCATATACCAATGAGTGAAGTGCGCCTGATGATTTATCTGGGAATGGAGACAGACAAATTGAGAGTAGCGATAAAGCAGGGCAAGCACGGCAGGGAGACCACGCTTTACGAGTGTGTCACTTGGCGACGGCAATGGATGAGCAAGCCATGGAGGGTGGGCGATGGTGAACTCGCGGCGTAAGGGTCTGAACTTCGAGAGGGAGATCGTAAACCAGCTACGGGCTGAGTTGGGGAAGATCGTGGACGAGCCGATCAAGCGGATCCTCGATCAGTACAGGGAGAACAGCCTGCCCGACATCTTCGTGCCGCCATTCGCGATTGAGTGCAAGCGGTATGCGAGGGGAGGGATGTATCACCAAGAATGGTGGGATCAGGTGGTCGTGGCGGCAGACGAACACAAGCTCATCCCCGCTTTGGTCTACAGGTTTGACCGACAGCCAACGCACTGCGTCGTCCCGCTGTACGCGATCAACTCAGACTTTCCGAAGACAAACGATTGCAAGGCGGTGATCGACTGGTTCGACTTCATCATGATTGCTAGAGAAGCGATTGCATCCCGCTGAGTTGCGGTCAATCTCGATGCAGGCCGCAGAGCATCTAAGATACCCCGCCATCAAGAAATTTCTTGAAGAACAACTGGATCCAGAAATGCAAGATCTGGCGATGAAATTGTGCCTGATTTTCGTGTGCTCACGCATCTGTGAACTGTCAAGTCTGGAAGAGAGAAGGGAGGTCATCGATACTTATGCTGAAGACGATGGGCTTCTGATAGGCATTCGAGACGAAGTTAAATTCGGGGTGCAAAGGCTTTGGAAGCGTCGTCCCCCACTGCAACAGAGGATTACTGATGACCGAAGCCGCGCACGTTCTGGAGCGCAGGGACAATGTCGTGTTCCTGCACAGAGAGGGATGGAGTTTATTTGATGAAAAGTCCCCCGAGATCGAGGGACTATACTTGGTTTACGGAAGCTCTGACAACGGCGATTGGTACGGCTTGTTCGACATGGTCTCAGACAGTTTAGTGGGAGAGGTGGAAGAGCCTAACCCATGGCCCGTCGCATTTCTGCGAGTGCCGTCCCCTCCCGCAATTTGATTTGCAGGAGTTCGAGGGCGTAGGCGGGCATGGGACAGAACCCTTTCGCGTCCTCCCCTCTGAGCCAGTTCTTGACCGTACCGGATGCGGCGTTGAGTAACTCGCAGATCTCTGGTCGAGTCAGACCATGCTTATCCACAAGCTTGCGCAACTTTCGGTTGTTACTGGCGGTGTAACTCAGTTGTCGTCTCTCAGGCACGAACGCTTTACTCCCCAACGCCTCATAGATTCTCAGGTATCTTCTGAGCCTATGCTGTGGGATGTTAGTCGCGGTTACAAGCGATCTGATACTCCACCCTTGGCGGCGTTTCTCAGCAAGCGCCTTCACTTCTGGCGCGGTAATCCCTTCAATCACGTCGCAGTTCCTCCAAGCTAGAGGGTGCGCGGCGATCTGACACTGCCTTGCAGAACCTGTCCCAAATCCATTTGAGGTTGGGGTAGTCTTTCAGCCACTGGTAAATCTCGTATCGCTGGTTCCTACCCCGCGTGTAGTAACGATGATCATCAGAGTAGGTGTACCAGAAATCATGCTTTTTCAGCAGATCAAAAAATTGAAACTCTTTTTCTTCCATGAAATTAACCTCCTAACATAAAGGCTTCGTAGGCTACGAAGCACAGGTGAAAAGTCAGGACTGCAAGCAGGGCAATCCAGTGTTCTCCAAGATCATTTCCCATTACATTCACTCCTCTACGAAGATGAGGTCGAATCCCCATTGGGTCTCACAGAAACCCCAAGGCGGGATCATCCCGCTCATGACGGTTGCCATTGATTGAGAGACTCCCCATCTCTCAGGGCCGCACTCCCAGACCAGATGCCAGCCGCTGGTGTAGCCGCGCTTCTGGCTTTCCTCGGGGGAGTAGATCTGCACCTCATAGTTCGGGTCTTGACCGTACTCAGCACAGTCCATGACGAGGGCGAGGTAAGCCGCGTTCGCGGCCTCCTCCGCTGACTCGAAGGTGTGCCATTCGATTGCTTTGATGTGTCTCATCACCAAGTTACCTCCACGAAGTCCCATTCAAATTTTGTCGTCTCATGTCGATCTAGTTCGATGACATCGTCATTCGTCTTGTGTTGCGCCCCATCCATCAGCGCCTCTCCGACAGAGTCATACCAAGCGGTCGAATCTCCATCCTCCTTGGCCTTGCAGTCTGTAACGCGCATGACCTCCGCTTTGGTGATTTCGATCTCTCCGTCTAGCTCTTCTTCAATGACAATAGTGACGACTCGGGTTCTTCTGCCTGTCACTTGAAACCTCATGACCCCACCTCCTGCTCGACTTCGCGCATGATCTCGTCGCACACGTCATTGGCTGAGTGGTCAGAGATCACGGTTATCGGGTCATGCTCCGAGCCGTTGTTGTAGATCAGGCTGAACCACCCGACGCTGTTGCCGCCATCGGTCTCGATGACCAGCGAGTCGAGGTCTCCTGCCGCTAGGTTCTTGATTACTTCTGCGAGGTCGCTGGAGTGCTCGATCATTGGCTCGTCTTCGAGGTAGATCGAGATCTGATGCCCCCGATTGAGGATGGCCTTGACCAG
>Ga0098055_1001406_pt1 | contig 13099 bp, 14 predicted proteins | sample 17_taG_FD_75107 | JGI IMG/M metagenome (GOLD analysis project Ga0098055, IMG submission 75107) | Marine viral communities from the Subarctic Pacific Ocean - 17_ETSP_OMZ_AT15314 metaG | ecosystem: Environmental > Aquatic > Marine > Oceanic | place: Pacific Ocean | collected 2015-01-18 | reverse complement strand
AGGGCGGTAAGTCAAAAAGGCTTCCGAGCAATTTGTATAAGAGAAGTTCAACGCTCTTTGAAAGAAAGTGCACTAAGATTAGTAAGCGACACTATAGATAGGTTAAATTTAGGTGGCAAGTTTGTTATACAAACAAACCAAATAAAGACTCCCGGTGACGGATTGATTAGCTTTACTGGTATGCAAGACCATACAGCAGAAAGCATAAAAAGTTTAGAAAATATACACGTTGCTTGGGTGGAAGAAGCCAGTAATTTATCGGCTAGATCGCTTGAACTATTAAGACCCACAATTAGAGCAGATGGGTCTGAAATTTGGTTTTCTTGGAACCCTAGAAACGAAACGGACGCTGTTGACCAATTTTTAAGGTCGGAGAATATTCCAGAAAATGCGATAGTTGTTAAATCCAATTATGACAGCAATCAATTTTTCCCAAGTGAATTAGAAGAAGAACGCTTATTTGATAAAAAGCATAATGTAGAACGATATGCTCACATCTGGGATGGAGAATACGAGCCGAGAGTTAAGGGCGCAATATGGGATAGGGCTACGATACACGCTCACAGAAGGTCTGACCCACCTGAAATGAACCGCATTGTAGTAGCGGTAGACCCAGCAGTAAGCGAGGAAGGTGGGGACGAACACGGCATTATAGTTTGCGGTATTGGTGAAGATAATCGGGGTTATGTGCTTGACGATTTATCGAGGCATGGCTCCCCGAAGCAGTGGGCAGAACAAACAATAGCAGCTTATGACAAGTGGTCTGCTGATGCTATAGTGATTGAAATTAATCAAGGTGGCGATATGGTTCGCCATACTTTAGAAAGCGTAAGACCGGGAATAAGAATTATTGAAGTCAGGGCGACAAAAGGTAAGCACGTTAGAGCAGAACCTATCTCAGCTTTGTATCAGTTAGGGCGTGTTAGTCATGTAGGAACCTTTGACAAACTAGAAACCCAAATGTGTCAGGTTACATCTGCTGGCTATCAAGGGGATGGCTCACCAGATAGAGTTGATGCAATGGTATGGGCAATGACTGAGTTGTTTCCTAAGTTAAACAGGCAAAAACCTAAAAAGGACCATAGAGAAAACGTAAGCGCATCATGGATGGGATAACAGCAACAATGTTAACAAAAGATGGTCAGAAGAATCCAAAAAACTTAATGAAAACAATGGTGAGGTTATGCGAACGCAATGCGACCGCAATGCGACCGCAATGCCAATAGGGGGAAAATAATGTACACTTTGAAAGTCCCTAATGGAACATATAAGTCAGATAGTTTAATTGACCTAATGTGGAGAGTATTTAGACATAGACTGCACCATCTAATTAAAGATGGTAATTTTGATGATTGAACCATTACCACCAGTTCCACCATCACCACCTTTATCTGTCTATTACGAAAACAGAATTAGTGATGAGAAATTAAAGCGTACAATTTCTATAACTGCAACGCCTCATCTTATTTATAATAGGAACGGCGAATTAATAAAAGTACCCGATCAGTCTTGGGGTATTGCAAAGGATATGTAAATTGAGTGATATTGTAGACGAAGCCAAAGAAGCCTTTGAAGCAGCACAGGAAGCAGAAGAAGAAAACAGGGAAAATGCGTCTGAAGATATTCGTTTTGCAAGACTGGGTGAGCAGTGGGATGAATCCGATAGAAGCAAACGAGCTAGAGAAGGCAGACCAACTTTAACTATTAATCGTATGCCAGCTTTTATTCGTCAGGTTACTAACGATGCAAGGCAAAACACTCCGAGCATTAAAGTGTTCCCTGTAGACGATAGCGCAGACCCAGAATGTGCCGAGATATTAAACGGGCTTATAAGAAATATTCAAATAAGTTCTAACTCAGATGAGGCATACGACACAGCCCTTATTGATGCGGTAACAGGAGGGTTTGGTTACTTTTTAATTGATGTAGACCACGCTTACAATGATACCTTTGAGCAAGATATTTTAATTAAAAGGGTAGCGAACCCATTTACAGTTTACGGAGACCCAAGAAGCACCGCAGCCGATAGTTCAGATTGGAACGTAGGTTTTGTTTCCGATATGATGTCCCATGGAGAGTTTCAAACAGAGTTCCCAGACGCTAAAAAAATTGATTGGGACGGCAATTATGAAGTTGACCAAGAGTCAGATTGGTATAGTGAGGATTCAATTAGAGTTGTTGACTATTGGAAGAGAGAGCAAGTTGATCGATCTATAGTATTGTTAAGTAACGGCGAAGTAATAGATGAAGACGTTTACGAAGAGCAGAAAGATTATTTTGACGTTCAACAAGTATTCGTAGAAAACAACCGCACAGTAAAATCATGGAAGGTTAAAAGATATACTTTAAACGGCGAAGAAGTATTAGAGGAAATAGACTGGCCGGGAATGTATATTCCAATTATACCAGTTTATGGCGAAGAAAACTGGGTTGAAGGTAAAAGGTATTTTAAATCTCTTATACGGGATGCTAAAGACCCACAGAGGATATATAACTATTGGAGAACAGCATCAACGGAATTAGTAGCACTCGCACCTAAAGCCCCGTTCGTTGGCCCAGTAGGGGCGTTTGATGAAGATGGCGATAAATGGGCAACAGCTAACACAGAGAGCCACCCATACTTACAATATGACGGAAATGTACCTCCACAACGGCAACCTTTTGCTGGTCCACCTGCTGGAGCATTACAAGAGGCTTTAAACGCATCAGACGACATGAAGCAAGTTCTGGGTATGTTTGATGCAAGTATGGGTGCGCCATCGAACGAGACATCAGGACGGGCAATCATGGCGAGACAACGTGAGGGTGATGTCTCAACATTTCATTTTATAGATAATTTAAACCGAGCTATACAGCACGCTGGCAAAATTATCCTAGATTTAATACCTCATGTGTATTCTGGGGAAAGAATAATCAGGGTTTTAGGTGAAGACGATAAGCCAGAAAACGTACAGGTAAATCAGCCTATTCCGATGATGGACGAACAAGGTCAGCCTGTAATGGACGAAATGGGTCAAATGAAAGCTCGTGTTTACGATTTAACTAAAGGCAAATATGATTTAGTTGTAAGGTCAGGTCCAAGTTTTACATCAAGACGGGAAGAAGCAGCGACACAGATGATGGAGTTGCTTAGAGTATTCCCAGAAGCAGCCCCAATAATCGGGGATATATTTGCCAAGAATTTAGATTGGCCGGGAGCAGATGAAATAGCCAAGCGATTAGAAAAGATAACGCAAGGCCAACCAGAAGACCCAGAGAAAGCAAACTTAGTAGCGCAATTACAGATGGCGGTTGATAGAATTAGACAGCTAGAAGCCGATCAACAGGAAGCAGCAGCCAAGATAGCTATAGACCAACAGAAATTAAATCTTGATAGGCAAAAGGTAGGCATTGACCAATTTGAGGCTGAGACAGACCGCATGGAAGCGGAAGCAGAAATTCAAAAGGATTTAGCGCAGGCACAAAGTTTTAGTCCTGTCGTAAATTATCCCTTTCGGGGGTAATCGACCAACCCAACTGGGAGTCGTAACTTTAGGAAAGAGGTAATAATGGAAGACGAACAACCTGATGAAGGAATCGTTGAAGAAGAAGTAGAAGCCGAAGAAGAAATTGAGGAATCTACTGAACAGGAAGTTGATCAAAATACGGATGAGGATTCGGAAGAAGATTCGGAAGAACAGCCAGAAGCCGTAGAAGATTTACAGATTGTTGAGTTTGAGGGAAAAGAATATAATATCCCCCCCGAACTTAAAGACGCAATTATGCGTCAAAGTGACTACACTACCAAGACTCAGGAAATTGCAGAACAACGGAAAGATTTGGATTCAGATAGAACCCGTTTCCAAGAGGCTATTCAGTTGCAGACTGCCCACACTGAGGCTTACACTCAATTAGGCGTTATAGACCAACAGCTAGCTCAATTTAATGAGATAGATTGGAATACATGGGCAACCCAAGACCCTAACGCAGCGCAACAAGCGCAGATACAGTTGAATCAATTACGGGAACAGCGACAACAGGCTACGGATAGGCTAAGTTCACTTCAAACCGAATCTCAACAAAAAGCCCACACGGAAACGGCACGGGTAGTTGAGGCAAATCGGTCAAAAGTTGAAAAGATAGTCCCGAACTGGAACGCTGATACCGAAAGAGCCGTTTTTGATTTTGGGGTAAAAAGCGGTTTAAACGAACAGCAATTAGCTGGCACAAATTATGACCCTGTTTTAATTAACATTCTTAATAAAGCCAGACTATTTGATGAACTTCAACAGAAGCAAACTGTCAAAAAGACCAAGAAATCCAAAGAGCCTATTCCACAGGCTACGAGAGTTAAACCTAAGAAAGTTGCTAATCGTGGCTTAAATGATAGTCTTAGTACGGAAGAATGGTTAAAGAGACGGAATGCTCAAATAGCTAAACGAGGATAAAATGGCTAATACAAACTTAACACCCACCGCAGTTACGAGAGAAGCCCTCCGTATTCTGCACCAGAAGTTGAATTTTGTTGGAACGATTAATCGCTCCTATGATTCATCTTTTGGAAAAAGCGGTGCAAAGATTGGCGATAGTTTGAAAATCAGACTTCCCAACCAATACACTGTTAGAAGCGGTGCTGCACTTTCTTCGCAAGATGTGTCTGAAAGTTCTGTAACACTTCAAGTTGCCACCCAAAAGGGTGTCGATACTACTTGGACTTCCGATGATTTAACATTGGATATTGATGACTTTGGTCAAAGAATACTAGAGCCAGCAATGAGCGTGTTGGCTGCCAATATTGAGTCTGACGCAATGTCCATGTATAAGGATGTTTACAACCACGTTACAGACGTTGGGGCAACCATTACATCAAGTGACGTATTGACTGCTTCTAAAGTCTTAACAGACAACTTGGCTCCATATGACCAGCGTTGTCTAAACCTTAACACCCAAGATAACCTTGATTTGGTTGAAGCCTTGAAAGGTCTATACAATGACCGAAACAATCTAGGCAAAAACTACAAGGAAGGTCGTGTTGCTTCTAATACATTCGGGTTCTCTGAAATTATGGAAAACTCAATGTGGCCTCAACACACCACGGGTACAGATGATGGAACAGCAGATTATCTCGTAAATGACAGTGGAACTATCGCTGAAGGTTCTACTTCAATTACTACTGATACTGGTGCTGGCACATTCTTAATAGGGGATATCTTCTATTTTGCTGGTGTCTATGCTGTGCATCCTGAGACTAAGGCAACAAGCACGAAGTTGAAGGAGTTTACTGTTACTGCAAACTCTGGAACTTCTGCCACTACAATTGCTTTCTCCCCAGCCCTTTATAGTTCTGGAGCGAAGCAAAATGTAAGTGCTATGCCAGCTAACAACGCAGCTTTGCATAAAAACGAAAGTGACCAATCAACTGATATTGGGGCTAGTGCCGATTATGGTGTTTCCCTTGCATATCACAAAGACGCTTTCTGCTTTGCAACTGCTGACCTTGTAATGCCTAAAGGCGTAGATTTTGCTGCACGAGAAGTTATGGACGGCATTTCAATGAGAATTGTGAGAGACTACAGCATTAGTGCTGATACTTTCCCAACTCGAATTGATGTCCTGTATGGTTATAAAGCCATACGTCCAGAGTTGGCTTGTCGAATACAGATGAACTAACACCCACCTTGGGGGGAGGGCTTCGGCTTTCCCCCTACCCTTTTTAGGAGGACAGGATGGCTATTTGGAAATACAAAACAGAAAAAGGCGAAATAGTTTCTAAGCTATTTGAGGACGAAAAAGACATTCCAAAGGGATGGAAAGACAGCCCTCAAGAAGCTGGTAAAAAGAAAACTACGAAGAAAAAATAGATGGCTTTAGCAAATTACGACAATCTTAAAGACGCTATTTTATCAGAGTTTTCTCGTAATGATTCTGGCTTTGTCAATGGTTTAGCTGATTTTATATTACGGGGAGAAGCTGTATTAAATAGACGCTTGAGGACACACCAAATGAGGGCTACGGCCAACGTGTCTCTAAGTTCGTCTAATTCTACTGCGTCTTTACCAACAGGCTTTTTAAGCGACATTGACTTGTTTCACACAAGCGATTTAACTCAATTATCAATGGCTACAGACAAAGATTTAACCTACTGGGGACAATCAAGTTCTGGCAAGCCAGCGTTATATAGGGTTGGTGCGACAGTATATGAATTTGAAAGACCTGCCGACCAAAACTATACATTAAAAGCGGTTTACTATAAGGCAAATAATTTAACTTCAGATGGCACAAACTGGCTACTGACAAATTACCCAGATGCGTATTTATATGCTTCATGTTTTGAAGCTGCCACATCAAGGCAAGCCGATAAGCGCATGGCGATATACAAGCCTCTTAGGGATGAAATTATAGAAGAAATTAACCGCCTTAACTCAAAGACACAAGGTAGGGTACGAATGAGACACGATGCAACGCTTGGCAGTGAAAGGCGTTATAATATAAGTACGGATTCACATCTATGATCCCTTTTGGGGAGTTTGCCCCCGATCAACCTGATTTAGATGCTGGTGGTACGTTTTCTACTGTCGCAAAGAATGTAATACCAAGAACCAAAAACTCATACGCACCGCTTGGCACAGTTACGGCACTAACTAACGCTATAGACAATAACTGTTTAGGTGCTGGTGCTTTTAGAAATTCATCTGGGGATGTTTTTTCGTTTGCTGGCGATACAAGTAAATTATATAAATTAACATCTTCAACTTATGCGTCAGTAACGGGATCAACTACTCCTTCTGTAGCAGATGATGATTCTTGGCAATTTGCTAAATTTGGCGAGAGAGTTATAGCTGTAAGTGGTCATGGAACAAATATACAAAGTTTCGTTATGGGGTCTTCAAGTGTATTTGCCGACCTAGATTCTGCTGCGCCTAGAGCCAGACATATATCCCAGATAAAAGATTTTATCATGGTTGGGAATACATATGATGCAAGTGATGGCGTTGTGGCAAACAGAGTATGGTGGAGTGCTATTAACGACCCGACAGATTGGCCTACTATTGGTAGTTCTGACGCTGCCAGTAAACAATCTGACAGGCAAGATTTACCATCAGGTGGTTGGGTGCAAGCTATTGCTGGAGCGGTAGGTGGTACAGATGGTGTCGTGTTTATGGATAAAGCGGTTTATCGTGTTGTCTACGCTGGACCTCCTACAGTATTTGAATTTTACGAAGTTGAACGAGCAAGAGGCACTATAGCACCACGCTCAGTAGTAAATATCGGTGATGCGTGTTTTTATTTAGCTAATGATGGATTTTATCAGTTTAACGGACAGGACTCTATACCCATCGGAGATCAGAAGGTTGATAAGACTTTCTTTTCAAGATTCCAACAAGATTACCCTCATTTAGTTTGGGGTGCTTCTGATCCTATAAATAAAGTTGTTATGTGGACTTACCCATCAAGTTCAACGTCAAATGCTACAAAGGCTTTAATTTATAACTGGTCATTAGGCGAGTGGTCTGAAGCTGAATTTAATTCACAAGTATTATTTACGGATTTAACACAAGGTTACACATTGGAGGAATTAAATGCTGTCGGTAATCTTGATGCACTACCCTATTCGCTCGATTCCCGTATTTGGACGGGCGGTGAAGAAGTGTTGGCGGTTTTTGATACAGATAAAAAGAACGCTACTTTCTCTGGTAACAATCTTGCTGCGACAATTGAAAGTCAGGAGATAGGTGGCGGTGAAAGGGTGCTTATAGACGGCATACGGCCTTATATAGACGTATCTAACAACGCTCATGTCACAGTGGCTCTAAAAACCAGAGATGACGTTGGTGGCTCAATTTCAACGGGGTCAGCTTCCAGTATAGATTCAGATGGTCAGGCGCATTTTACAACTTCATCAAGATACGCCAGAGCGCAAGTTAACATAGCAGCTAACGCAACTTGGACACACGCACAAGGAGTAGATGCTGACGTAACCGCTGACGGAACTGCGTAATGGCTGATTATTTTACGAATAAAGCCAAAGTCCCAAATATACCTAAAGGACAATTTTCAACTGTTATGAGGCCGTTTACAGCATTACAAGCAATATCAAATACTGGGGGCAGGGGCTTACTTAACAACTTTTTTAACCCAAAAGGATCAACGGCTGCTGAAGTAGCTCAATCAAGGTATGGTTTTACAAAATACCCACCTTTTTATAATCGAGAGGGCGACCTTAAACCAGCTAGAGGAACGATGTACCCCCTTGCATGGAATATGGGGGAAGATTTCTTACCATACAGAGAATGGGGCGTTACACCTAAATTGGTAAAAGATGCTTTAACTGTAGTTGAAGCAGGTGGAGGTAGACCTGTAACCCCAGAACAAGTGTTTGAAGGTTATATGGGACCAGCAGGTGGAGCTTTAGCTTCAAGTCTAGCTAGAGGTGCATTTAAAGGGGCTGACGAGGGTCTTCTCGGAGTAAATGTGTGGCATGGTTCTCCGCATAAGTGGAAACCTGAACCGGGATTTTCGGCAGGCCGTCCGCGTTTGGATAAAGTTGGAACTGGCGAAGGCGCTACAGCATACGGGCATGGGTTTTATACTGCGGAAGCAAAAGATGTTGGAAAAGCCTATAAGGATAATTTGGCAGGCAATAGAGGTGAGCTTTACAAGCTCGACATCCCCGACGCCGACGCCGCCAAGTATTTAGATTTTGACGCGCCGTTGAGTAAGCAACCGCCCACCGTACAGGAAGCGCTGCCAGACCTGTTAAAGAAAATTAATGCTAATCGTATCGAGCGTTTTGGCGATGATGCCACGCTGATCTCATACGATGATTTTATGAAAATGACAGGCGAAGATTTACAGGATCACCTCTTTGTTAGTTTTGGAAATGCCGTGAGTTCACACCCCGACGCTTGGCTACCATCTGCGAAACGAGCTTTACAGGAGAAAGCCGCATCCGAAGCTCTCAGCGAAGCTGGTATCCCCGGCCTCAAGTATAGAGATCAGATGAGTCGATATGATCCAGACATATTGCCCGACAATATGATTGCTAACGAGGCGCGTAAGTGGTTAGGCCAATCTAACGGTGACTCTGAGAAAGCTATGAAGTTATTTAAGGATTCTAATCCAAGGGAGCTTTATGCTGAGAGCGAGATTAACGAAATAGAAAAAGTTATTAGCACCGCTAGTCGGAAGATTACTCGCAATTACGTCACTTGGGACCAAGACGTTTTAGATAGAATAAATTTATTATAATGCCGTCATCAAGAATAAACACAACTAGGGAAGCCGAAGCACGAAACGTCCAAACAAGAATGGATTTTTCACCACAAGAAAGAAAAGAAACTCCGCCGTGGAGGACATTGGATGTCCCAGAGGACGAATTAATTTACACAAAGTATTATTAAATGAGTGAATTTCCCGGTATTACCGCATCAACAGCTAATACACCTTTATTTCTAAGGGACGTATTGGAATTTTCCCGTAGGGTTATGCAGGGCAAGTTAAACAATACAGCATTATGGACTTTAGCTGCCAACGCATCTTCTACAACTTTTACAGACGCAAGAATTGGACTAGAGACAGCACTACATTGGAGTCCTACAACTTCTAACGCAGCAGCTATTGTTGACACAATGTATGTTTCAGAAAGTGGGCGGGTTAACAACCAAGTAACAATATCTCACGCTAACAACTCAAATACAGATAAGACTTATAGGATTACTTTTCATGGTTGAAAAAACTGGGATATTCTCTAAAATAAGTAAGTTTTCCCCTTTTCATCATTATTATGATGATCCGGGATATACTTTCGGCTACAACAAAGGTGGTTGGGGTGATTTCCAAAACCCCTTCGTTCCTTGGGTCGATTTTAGAATAATAGACCCATTTGATTCTAGCAGAACTATTCCTTATATAGACTCCGGACCACCGGAATTCCGTAAAAGGGAGGATCAAGGGTTTTTTGTTGATGAAGATTTAACAAGTCAAACATCTGACCACTTGCCAAGATCTTTGGTTACTACTAAAGAGTTTCCGATAGAGAAGCTACAACAATCGGGAATGGAGCCTCTGAGTTTTTATTTTGACCCATATAAAAAAAGTGAATTTGGAGAGCCTTTAACAGGTAAATCCCTATCTGCTACTCCGCCATCATTAGGTTCCCCACGTTTTGTTGAACAATTAAAGGCTACCCCTTTAAATATAGAAACAGATCAAACAGATAAGGGTATTACTGCCAACGACCAAACACCTTCTGGTCCGTTATATTTTAGTCGTGGGTATGGTGAAAGAGGCACCCCCACAACTATGCGTGAAAAAGTTACTGATTTCTTCACAGCACCTTTTAGAGAGCCTTTCGATATAGCACAGGTAAAAGCTCCCGGGTCAGCTCTTGGTGGGCTTGCTAGATTTTTAATGCCTTTGGTTACATCACCCATCCCCGGAGCCGGATTTCTATCTTTAGTTCCTCATATTTTTGGCGGTGATACACAGCCCACGTTTTACGAAACTGAGGGTGTCCCTGTAGATAGAATAGCAATAGGACCAAACATGACTTGGTTGGGAGGTAATATTGCTGGCGGTGGTCAATATGTTCCGAATACGCAATTAGATATGGGTGCTTTAGGAGATGCGCCAACTGGTGCTATGGGTGATTCAGATAGTTGGTATCAAGGCAGACCGCTAACAGTTATAGACCAACAAAGCGAAGGCTATAGGGAAATACCCTCAACTTATAGAATAGACCCGTTTGGGGCAGCTTCTATTACAAGTGATAACTTTGGCGCTCCCGGTGTGGATTATGGTGATATTTATTATGGCGGTGCTGATTACGAGGGTCTGGATACAGGCGGGAACTTGGGCGATTGGGGTGATTGGTCTGATTTCGGTGACGATTATCTTTGACGCAACTATGGGGAGTTCAGCAAGAGGAAGTAGATGATATTTGGCATGAAATAGAGCCTATGATACAAAGGGTAGTTGATAAAGGTTCTGATAAAACTGCCATAGAAGTATATGAAGGATTAAAGGAAAGACGTTACCAGCTTTGGATTGCATGGGATGAAGAAATTAGAGCGTGTTGTATTACTGAAACCTTATTTATAGAACCAAAAGGATTGTTATGTTCAATTCTTATGTGTGCTGGTAATAATATAAAAAGATGGATTAACCATATTGAAACGATAGAAGAATGGGCAAAGGATAAAGGGTGTTTCGCCATTGAGTTGATAGGTAGAAATGGTTGGAAAAAATATTTAGATTATAAAGTGATTAAACAAGATGGAAACGAGACAATTTACAGGAAGCAATTATGAATAGTTCAAAACCACAGCAGACAGGAACTCAAGTCGTAACCCAGACCAATGATCCGTGGAGTGGTCAACAGCCATTTCTTGAGGAAGGTTTCGCAAGGGCTAGAAGCGATGTTTTAGATAAACCAGAACAGTTTTTTCCCGGAAGTACAGTTGTCCCATTTGATCCAGCTACAAGCCAAGCCTTATCTTCTATAGAGAGCAGAGCAGTTAGTGGAAGCCCATTAACGACAACGGCGCAAGATACTGTATTAGGGGCAGCTAGAGGCGATCTATTAAGGGACAATCCGTTTTTAAATGAAAACAACCCTTACCTAGCTAGTGCGATTGATAGCGCAACCAGTGGTTTAAGACGCAATTATGAATCTGTAGTTGAACCCGGAATTGATGCTCGTTTTAGCGGTGCTGGTCGTTATGGTAGCGGATTACAAGCGCAAGCACAAAGTATGGCACAACAAAACCTTGCAGATCAAATAAGTGATGTAAGTACACAGATGGCCTTTGGTGATTACGGGGCGCAACGTGGCGCATATGACGCTGAGAGAAACAGACAGATGCAAGCTGCTAGTCAGTTGCCTCAACTAGCCTCATTAGATTACGTTGACCCAGCACAGCTATTAAGCGTAGGACAAGCCCGTGAAGGACAGGCTGGAGCGCAATTACAGGAAGATATTGATAGATTTAATTTAGAACAGACAGCAGAAAAGAAGGCACTAGCAGATTATATGTCCTTAGTAGCTGGTGGGCAATTTGGTGGAACTTCGTCAACATCAACGCCAATATTCCAAGATAAGACTGCTGGCACAATAGGCAATATAGCAACACTCGCTGGAGTTGCTGGGGCTTTAGGTGGCATGGGTGGTCCCTTTGGACAATTCGGCGTATTTGGAAGGGGTTAAATAATGAATGATAAATTATTCCAAAATTATTTTTCTCAAATAGCTAATCCAGAATATCGTCAAGCCCAACAACAGCAAAATTTGTTTTCTAACTTACTTCAATACGGGGCGCAAATGAGGGCTGCTGGCGCACCTACTACAAACGTAGGTCAACCAGCATTGTTGGCATCACAAGCATTAGGCACTCTTGGGCAAAACATGAATAAAGGGAATCAAGCCTATCAAAATCAATTAATGAACGCTATCAAGTTAAAATCGTTAATGAGGCAAAGCGAACTAGCTCAAGCGGAAGCAGATAGAAAAACTGAACTGTTCCCGTTACAAAAGAAAAAACTAGAAGTGGATAGCGCACCAAAGCCAATGTTTGGCTCTGGGCAGCGTGGTAAAGCATTAGAAATTTGGACACTAGCGCAACGTAATCCAAAATTAAAAAGCGATCCTTCTTATACGGCTGCTGTTGGAGTTTTAAGCACAACGACACGAGTCCCAACGCCACAAGGGGTCATTGAATATCCACCTATGATGAGTCCAGATGGTAGAATGTATGGTACTGGTAAACCTGTTGGAACTGGGAAGCCTGACGCTACTATTCCCCGTCCTCAGCCAAAAATTATTAGTCAAACAGCGGAGCAAAAACTTGATTTAAGTCCGGCTCAAAAACAAATAGATTTAGATTTCGGCAAACAATACAGTAAGCAAATAGTCGGTGGGCTGCAGGCTGATTTTGACGCAAATGTTGAAAAGTTGGAATCGGTATTAAGCAAACTTCAAACAAGTGACTCTTTTACTGGTCCATATATCGGTTCAATTCCTCAAAACATTAAAGAAGTTACCCATCCAAAAGCAGCAGACGCTCAGGAACTTGTCGAAGGAGTGGTACAAAGACAGCTTAGAATAATTTTGGGCGCACAATTT
>Ga0098055_1001403_pt1 | contig 13104 bp, 11 predicted proteins | sample 17_taG_FD_75107 | JGI IMG/M metagenome (GOLD analysis project Ga0098055, IMG submission 75107) | Marine viral communities from the Subarctic Pacific Ocean - 17_ETSP_OMZ_AT15314 metaG | ecosystem: Environmental > Aquatic > Marine > Oceanic | place: Pacific Ocean | collected 2015-01-18 | reverse complement strand
TGTGTGATTCCAGACGATCAGCCAATCGAGCATTGATCATATCTGAGAATTCTTTCTCAGCATTAGCAAAGTTCTTACTAGCTACATTATCTAAAAAATTACCAATATCTTCAGCCATCAAAAAAGTCCTTATAATTGTACGTGAATGTATTTATAATAAATTTGTTTTTAATATCAAATGTCTGGTTCTTGATCTTGATCCGGAATTTCACCGTCTTTTTTCTCTTGCTCGATCTGATCTTTCATTGTTTTGATATCATCATCAGTGAGCATCAGCACGTTTTTCTGAGCCCATTCCTTAGAGTAGAATGCACCAAGATACGGTTCAATTTGCTGTAACATACCAACCCGCTCTCTGAGCATTTCAGTTTCTTTTAGTTCAGTAAAGTGATTGTCTACAATATAATCTACAAACAAATCACCTTTCCATGATTCCCAATCATCAACAGTAATAATTCCTTTAAGCAAAAGTTGCTTTTTTAGAATATTATAAAACAAATCAGAAAATCTGCGCCGAAGTCTATTTACAAACTTTTGGAACTTATATTCATCTCTAGTAATTTCTGATGATCTTCCTAGAAGACCTCCAGCCTGTTCTTCAGAGTTAATTCTACTTGTAGGAACATTTAAAGATTTATAAAGTTTCTTTTGAAAATATACAATATCATCGATTTCACCGAGATTTTGTCCACCTGGTAATGTACTAATTTCAGTACCTTTACCACCTTCACGTCTAGGCAGCCAGAAATCTTCTAGCATAGACATATGCTTAGAGTCATTCTTAAGATCGCCTGTATTAGCATCATAGACCATCTTATTTCTGTATCTTGTCATAATATCTTTAAGGTACTGCTCTGCTTTACCTCTAGGTAAGTTACCCACATCAATATAAAAGATACGGCGCTCAGGCGCTCTTGCAAGACGGTAGATAACTAATGCGTCTTCCATCATGCGTAATTGATTAATAGGCTTAAGTGCCTTATGAAGATAAGAAATTACTTTTTTGCGATTAGAATCTAATAATCCACTTGTTACATAACTAATAGCATCCGGTGCAATTTTTAAAGCATTACTATTTTTTCCACCTGAAGCATATGATGCAGTAGCGGATCCCGCAGTTTCAGAATAAATAAAGTACTCATTTACTTTTGTAATAATGCTAGCACCGGTGGCATTATCTTTCTCTTTCTTTACTTCTTTTACCTTACGAATCTTAAGAGCATCAATGGGTCGGATCTCTTGAATACCTTCTTGAGGTCTTTTAGGATCTACAACCAAATGATGATAGACTCGTCCGTCAATGTAGTATCTGCGGAAAATATCATGCGCGTAGTTCTGAAAGTCCAGCATCGCAGTAATATTATCGAATTCTTCTTTAATCTGTTTTTTAATAGAATCGCTAGTATCAACATTGTCCATATTTAATTCAATTAAATCATCATCTCCAGAAATGACTTCATTGACAATGTCTTCTAGTGCAGCATCTACTTCAGGATGCATTGCAACAGCTCTATACCGTTTAATTAAATCTTTATCATCTTTAGCTTGATCACCGCTTAAGTCCACAAATGAACCATAGTGACTGCCGGCTGCAGTAATATATCCTGCGCCATCATCATCTAAGGGAGGAACAATAGATGGAAGCTGCTCTTTTTCTTTTTCTCTTCTTGCTCGTTTAATTTCTAAGCCAAAGAGTTTTACACTATCGTCTGCCAAAATATTTCTCCAAATACAAGAGTAGGGAAAAGGTTTATCCTCTTCCCTACCTTATTTATTACACCTTAACTGGTAGTATTAGATTCCCAGTACTGTACCTGGAAGGTTACAGAAAATTCTTCAATTGCTGCGGCAGGATCGTATGCCAGATCAATTGGAGAAATGTCGGTTGGGAAACAACCACGGAAGTTATAGGTTTTTAACACAGACTCATCTCTGTCAAGCTGTTCGATAACCAAATCGGCCTGGTAATCTACTGGGTTAGTAAGACCTGTGTTTGCAGAATGAGCATTAATACCATTCATCCAACGTTCCATAGCATTGCGGACGTTAAAATCGGTGTCGTTAATAATCTGTGCTGTCCATACGTCAAACGTACGGTCACCGGCGATTTTCAGTTCACGACCACGGAATGGTACAATGATTTCCTGCATAATAGAACCGGGAAGCTGAGCTGCCCGACACATAAAGGATGTAAGTTCTACATCTCCACCAGCATAACCTGGAAAGTTGATCGTTGCCTTAAATAGATTAGGTCTAGCACCGCCACCTTTCAGTTTTGCTTTGAAGTCATCGACTCCTAAAATAGCCATTGCTTATATCTCCTTGGTTAAGCGGTTTAGAATGACAGACCAACTACTTCTTCAAAGTCCACGCCGGTACGAGTAGCTACGAAGTTCAGAGTTACGTAGTTAATCGAACGTGCAGGCTTAATGAAGATAGTAGCAATGAATTCATTGCGATCAATAATCTCTGGAGTGTTGTTAGTAGCATCACATACAACACGGAAGTCGGTAATACCACGACGACCTTTAACCTCTCTGAGGAATGGCTCGACAATATTAACAAACTGTGCTCTAGTAAACTCATCGTTGAATTCAAAGAGTACAGATTTAGCAGCTTCAGAGATTGCTCTTTCCAAAGTAAGGAACAAGCGGCGTACGTTAATACGATCAAACGCCGATGGTCTATCCTGCATGGTCTTATCACCAAACAGAGTAATACCATTACCTGGCAAGTTAGTAATTGGGTTTACACTAGCTCTATATAGCTGGTCTCTTTCTGCCTTGTTAGGAGAATGGAGAATATCGGTAACACCAAAATACATTCCTCTCTGAAGACCTGCTGGTGAGAACCATGGCGCATTAGTAAAATCGGTTTGTGCCATTAGTCCAGCAGTAGAAGAGTTAGCTGGAATATAGATGTATTCATCGTTATACTTATCATACACCTTAAGCCAGTTATTATCCAAGAAGCAGTAGTTGCTCTGAGTAATGCTGTTAGCAAACTCAACAGTTTCTGTTACAGGAGTAGTAGCTGTAAGATCTTGCTTTGGAGGCGAAGCAACTACAACACAATCTTTACGAGTAACTGCAGCAATGCTAATCAAATCGTTAATGATTGTTTTTGCAGCACTATCGTCTGCTGCTTGAGTACCACTAGTAACAACAGGTGGAGAAATCAAGAAATCTACGGTATAAGCGTCAATATCTTCAATCGTATCAAAGCCTGCAGCAACATGAGATTCAGTTAAATTTGATGTATCAACACCACCGCTGAGATTAATTGTTTTAATTGCGTATGCTGAGTCAGACAAAGAGTAGTTTTTAGCATCAATAGCAGCATCACCGGCGCCAGCAGCGTCGTAATCTGAGTCAATGTTTTGTGCATCTACGAGCCAAAGATATTTGGACTGATTATTAATAACATCAGCAATGTAATTGGTAGATCCATCAGGGTTTTTAGCGTTTGATGCAATAGAAACAAATGGGAATGTTTCTAAGACAGTTCCTTTAGTTCCTGTAAATTCGCCATCAGCATCGACTACCGCTACGTGCACTTCATCGCCACTAGCTCCAATAGCAGTAGCAAAGGAAGAAGTACCTGGCGCAGAAGTAAATTCGTCTTTAAGAGCCCAATTATTAAATGCTGAGTCACTAGTGCCATCAGGGCAAATTTCAATTTTAAGAGAGTTTCCTAAATTTCCGGCGTACTTAGCCATAAAACCTTGGTTTTGAGTATTGAGAGCGCCTGTTTTAATATTAGCAAAGTGGTCATCGTTTTCTACAAGAGTTGCGCTTCTGCTAGCAAAAAATGAATCGCTGGAGTTTGCTCCACCGTCATCAAATGCATTAACTGCAGTACCATCTACTGCCCGAATAACTAACAATTCGCTAGAATACTTTGTGAAATATGCAGCGCTATGGAAAGACACACTGTTATTTCTATCTGGAGATGAAAATCTAGATACTAAAGTTGCTTCAGTATCTACCGGAGTAGGTTTTTTGACTGGACCCCAGCGAAAGTCACCGACATAAGCACCGGTAGAGGTGCCTACATTTGGGACAATACCCGTAAGATCGATCTCACGAGTTACTACTGCTGGAGACAGCGAAGGCGTAAAAAATGCCATTTCGTCTTCCTTTTCGTTGGATTAAATAATAAGTTTTCCATGATAAGGTTCTATCAAACAATAATAATATTTATAATAAAGGTGTTTTTAGAACAATCCGGTATCTCCTGCAACCTGCCACACTGTGTTTCTATTTTCAATATTTTCATTTGTATCTTCTTGGCCGTCATCTACAAATCCAAAAGGAACAACTTCATCCTCTATTTGTCTCATTTTTTCTTCATATAACAAATGCTTAATATTAACATCAGTATTATCTACGAATGATTGACTTCCTACATACCATGCAAATAATACTAAATTCATTACTAGGTCATCATGGTTACCGTCAGATGCTTCAAATGAATTGCCTCTAGCTTCAAATGTAGAACATTCGCTAATTGTATCTAGGTCAGCTAGGTATAGTCTTTTTTCTTCAATAAGATCTTTAAGATTAGAACAACCAATTCTTTTAACTTTACGTGTCATAGTAACACCAATAGAGTTGGCCTTGACCATGGATTCTACATGAGTATTTTCATATTCAATATCGTAATATAATCCATTAGCTACTACAGATCCAGCATCATTAGATTCAATTAACACATATGCTTCATTATATTTCTTTGCCCACTTATGAATAACATCTGGAAACAAAATAGGTGATATTAAATTATTTCTATAACACGCAACCTGCCTAAATGGCCTAGTTGATATATCAATAATGTTAAATGTAGAATAGTCTTGTCCACGGCCTTTGGCTACGTCAACAGTCATAATGTAATCGTGTTTAGGACTAGGTTCTTCATACACTTTCACATCTGTATTTAATAACGGAGATACAGCTTTCATATTCATTAATGCGTCAGCAGAAATAAGTGTATTGCCAGTACCAAAAAAAGTATTGCCAAATTCTTGTTGAAACTGCAGCTCAGATGTGTTAGAAATTGTTTGTCTTTTCCACTCATCATCGCGGCCAGGGACGTCCCACCAGTCCACTCTGAAGGGCTTAAATTCGTTAGTTGACTGTACAGCACCCTCATAGATTTTATGAAATATGTTACCAATACCGTTAGCTGTAGATGTAATAATTACTCGTGTAGTCTTACCTGACGATACCACAGGATATGTAGAGGTATAAAACGTAGCGGCATCATCTACAAATGCAAACTCATCTAAGAACAAAAGGTTAACAGACAAACCACGAATAGAAGATCCTGATGTTGCTGCTGCAATAATTCTAGAGTTATTAGAAAATTCTACAGAACCTTTATTTAATGCTTTAGTACCAGGTTGTAAAAAGAATGGCACATTTTCTAGTGCTAGCGTAATACGCGCTAACATCTCACGAGCTGTGGCACCTTTGTTAGCAAGTACTGCAATAGTCTGGTCAGGATGAAACAAAGCATACCAAAGAATATACATGCACGAACTGATAGACTTACCAGACTGACGGCACGCTAATACAATAGAAAATCGGTTATCTTCAAAATGCTTAAACATTTCTTTCTGATAAGGATACATCTCAAAAGGAACTAGACCTTCATCAAGATTAATTACCTTACCATATTTTTCAGCAAAGTACACAGGGTCTTTCATACAGCGCTGATATTCTAAAATATCATCTTTAGACCAGCCCTGCTGTACGCCGTCTCTTTTTACTTGAGCATTACCAAGATATGTCTCATTCACTCTTAAAATATCTCTTTGCTAATTTATGGAGTGCATAAAACCAGAAACCATTAATGATTGGTTCAATAATAGCATCTAATGCTGCTAACTCCATAGCTGCACCTGTAATTAACCAGTTGCAGATTGTAGCAATAATAATATGTCCAATAGTATAAATTATTGCTAATAAAACACTAGACTCACCAATGAGTCTTTTAAGGAGTTTAAATATTCCTTTGGTCAGTTCTGTCATATACATTATCAATTACCTTTTCATTATCATCGCCCCGCAGCATTTTTTGCAATTCTGACGTGGATCCTACAAATACATTCTGAGTAAGGCTTTTTTGTTCATCAGGCTTACCTTTTGCCTGCGTGACATTAATGTCTTGGTTACGCTTATGCATGTCAAGTAGCGCGTGTGCATTATCTGATGTTTGCTTAATCATACCAGTAAGAACTTCGATAGCACGAGGATGCTCAGATTCTTCTGCAACACGTTTAGCTAGATCTAAATTGTTAGCACCATCAAGCACCAATCCACGAAGTGTTTCCCGAACTAAATCTAAATCTTCATCATAACTGGAATGCACGCTTTCAGGAATATCTTTTTTCGGTACTATATCACTCATAAACTATCTCCATTGCCTGGATTTAATATAGAAATTGTATAGTCGGTTACATCATCAATAGTTGCTGCATCAAGAGGGAATGGCTCTACTGTAATACGCTCCATGATATCTGTAGTATTATCTGGATCAGTAACTGTAGTTATATCAGGATCTCTAAAATCAATAACTGCTTTACGAATAATAGATGATGTAGAAATAGGACCATAAAACGCAGTCTTCATTTCAAAGTCTAGCGTGTAAATAATAGTACGTCTACTTTCTAATTGACCCTCATAATCATCAGTGTAAGAAATACCAATTAGTGAAATAGGAATATCTTCTTTATGATCAGGGTAATCGGCAAACTGTTTCATAGTAACAGTATAGGCTGGATTAAAGAATGGTAAAATTTGTTCTACAATTTGTACTGCATCTTCATTTGTTTTTGCCATAATATTTAATTGAAAGTTCATAATATATGGGACTGCAGTATAGAATTTTTTTCTATTCGTTCCAGTAGTACCTTGTTCAGAGAATGCATTCATTTTAGGTAACTGTCTTACTGGATCATAGTAGATCGAACTAATTTCAAAAGACATACGAGGAAGTTTAAGAGCAATAAACCGTTCATCATTTAGATCAGGAGATTGATTAATACGATCTAAAAACTTCTGCTTAGGTGCATATGCCAGCGGAACTTTCATTTGATCAATAACATTATTAGAACCGTCTTTACGGATAATATACAAGTTATTGAACATTGTACCAAAGGTAGCAACGCATTTACGGATCTTTTCATGGTAAAAGTGTTGCTGAAACATTACGTTGGATCTCCGAATGGATTACCTTCACTGAAATCTAAGAAGCTATCGCCCTCAGTTTCAAAGGCATCATTTTGCTGATTATCAATCTTTGGTGCATTTTCAGTAACTGCTGTAATAAACAAAGTAGTTTCGTCGTCATCTTGGAACTGAGTAGGAAGTTGTAGTGTTGCAGAATCATTTCTAAACGTATGGTAAAGTCCATCGTCTGCACCTACGTTGGTAAGATACAATTGGTTATTAACGCCGTCCCACTTAATAATTTCACCGGTAATAGTAACGTTATTAGCAAGGGTCTGCTCAATTTTACTGTATCCACCAAATGCAGAATCCTGCTCACCTACAATAGCAATTAATCCATCGCTTTCTGCAATGGAGTTGATATCGATTGACTGACCTTGGTTGTTAGTAGCACTATCATTAATAGTAAGAATATACTGGTAAGCAAAGTCAACTTCAATAATATCTGCGGCAATACCTGTCTGGAACTGCTCTCCACTGTATTCAAACAGCTCACACGTTAGTCTATATGTAGGAAGATTAGATAACTGATAGAAAGGTCTTTCGTCTTCTACCTTTGTAATTTCAAAAATCGAATTAGAAAGAGGAATGTAAATTAAATCACCTTCATAAGGTCTTTTCTGAGACGCGGCCGCATCCTGCATAACTTCGTCCCATCTTCTTTTAGATAGTACAAAGTTTGCTTGATCACGAATCTCTACACCAAACCTAGTAAACAAATCGCCATCGCCAGCATATCCGTCAATGTTTTCTAAGTATACTTCTACTAAATGCGCATCGTCAAATCTAGAAACTACGTCTTCGCTGAATACGGTATCTTTAGCTACAATGCTACGAGGCATGAAATACACGTCCTGACCGTACATCTTCAGTGATTCGATAACAATGTTTTCGTATAGATCTTGTTCTGATTTAACTTTTTGACTGAAATAAAGGTTTGTAGCCATGTTCTTATCCTACAAAAAAGTCAACAGGAAGCTCGTAGGTAGATCTTAGCTTTTCTTCTAGTCTCATCATTTCTTGAGTGGCTTCATCATACAGCTGTCTGCCATTTAAAGACACACCACCCGGAAGTTGCATACCCTCAAACTTAATAAGGTTTGCGCCCCACTGTTGTTTAATAGCTTGCGTAAGATATTCTTTAACAAAGATGTCGTTATAAACGTCAGTGTGGGTTTATGGATCAACAATCTTAAATGTTTCAAATATTAAATAATCATTTTCAATAATATTTTGATCTGAAAATTCACCATGAATATATACTCGATTTTGATGGCGGTTAAAATCAATTTGTGGTTGACCTGTTAGCATCTGATCAATTATACTAAGATACTGCTTGATTTGTTCATAGTATGCCAAATCACCAATAAACTTGTTCAAATCATATATTTCATTCAAGGACATTTGATATTTAATATCAAACATACCTGCAGAAGAACCGCCATTAGATTTAATCTGAAATAACTTTTTGACGAATGTAATACTATCGTCTACAGTAATATATCCGTTAGTAATATCTGTAGACGTAACCTGATGCTTAAGAAAAGTTCTGACAACTGCATCAGAATGATATTCCTGAAACAGTTGAAGTGTGTCGTCAGTTCTATCCTCGAGCTGATCAATATCTACGTTAATTTCGATTACTGGTGCACCAAGTCTTCTCAGACAATAGTCAATCAGATCATCTCTAGTACTTGGTTGCGGCATGATTCTTCCTTAAATAATTAGTTATATCTATTTATTATAATTAAGAACCCGAGTTACCGACCCATCTGCCATAACCAGAATCGTCTCCTGATGTCCAATGCAGACTAGAATCCCAGCTTTGACCCGCAGAATCTACAAATGGAGATAACCATTCGCTAAGATGCATTCTTGTAGCCCAGTTAGAATCTTGCAGGTAAGACTGAATTAATGTTGAATTTAAACTGTCTCGGTCTGAAAATTGAAAAGCAAACCATTGGAGTTCCGGAACTTCAGAATCCCATTCTTCATCAGGTTTTACTGTAATTTCTTCCTGGGCGAGGTCACTATCATACGCTAGTTTAAAAATTTCTGCTGAATCGTCACTTAAAATCCTTTCACTATTTTTAATAGCACTTCCCCAATTAATCAAATGGTTGATTAATACTGCTTGAGAAGAATCAATAGAAGAATCTAATGAGGATCTTGTTGTTTCTGCAATAGACCATTCGGATACAAAAGGCATTCCCACAGAATCAAATTCTTCACATAAAATAGTATCGACAACTTTAAACCCGCCGCCACCTAATACTTGTTTAAGAGTAGATTTTGCAGAAGTATTTTCTATATTTTTTACAGCATAAAAGTATTGATCTTTGCTGGGAATAGAATAATACTTTAATAAATCTTCTCTTTGTTCGTCTGTTAAATTAAAAGCCATTTCATCACTCCTTGAGGGCTTTAGTTATGCACTATTTATCTATGATGTTAAGTTCTTAATAATTAAGATCTGGTTCAGATCTTCTGGACCATAACCTGTATTATCACTAGGATCACCAGTACTACTAATTTGAATAGTACCATTAGAATCTACATAAGGCGAGTTTCCAGGAAGAGCACCGAATTGTGCCGCATCTGCTTGACTGAATACTCTAAACAAAGTAAATGCACCTTCACCTAAAGCAATAGAGTCTAGTGTGCCAAGTACTCCGGCCTTATACATTTCATCATATGTATTTTGTAAGAAATAAGTTTCTACTATATCTGAATCGTAGTATTGAATACTGTCTAATGCATTACGTCCAGTATTATCAATATTTCTAATTATAACTGAATCGGCACTATATAATGTTGTAGTTGGATTGTAACCCCAGCTATTAGTAGTACTTGGATTTGTTTCTGCCAAAGATTTAATGTTATTATAACTAGCAATATTTTCAATTTCAAATAACGTCTGTGCCCCAGTAACACCTGTTGAAAACGGATATGCTGCTCCAAATGAGCCAGGAGGCTGAACATACACAAATTGATCTGCAGTAGATGAATGGCTATCATCAAAGTTTAGATTAAGTGTAGGGAAAGAATCGTAGATATTAGAATCATATGCTCTATCAGCACCTACATATACAATCCCAGCAAAAGAAGAATCGTGGGAATCTTGTCCATATGGATTTATGTTATATCCGGAAAGGTTTACCGTTGTATTAGTAGTAGAAATATTCATAGTAACAGTTAAATTTTCACCATCGCCGCCGTCTGAATTGCTGCTAATACCCAGCTGTCCGCCATCTACAGTAATAGACGCTACTTCATTACTACCTTGTGCAACTGCGATATTGTTCAGGTATGCAAGACCCGCGCCTCCACCACCGCCGCCTGCACTAGTAGAATCAGAGTAACCTGCAGCTCCACCTGCTCCGATAGCCATAACACTAAACGAGTCTACTCCATCAGGAATAGTCCAAGTCGTAGACGGTACAGGAGTTGTTATAGATAATGTAGGAGTCCAGGTAGCTGTACCGTCATTTGTTGTTGCACCACCATCATACGCATCTTCTGTAGCCACAGTAAACGTGATAATGTGGTCACCGCCTGTAGATGTTTCTCTATTAGGGAATGCAGAAGTAGGAGCAGTAAAGCCACTAGTGTAGCGGGCGGCGCCTTTGGTGATGCGAACGTCCGCCATCTGTCCGTTCCAGTAGCGGCTAGCCAAGTCTTGATAGCCAAGGAACAGCTTTGGGGCTACCCTATTGCTGGTCATGTCCGCCACAAGGACGTTGGTTGATGTGTCCTCCAGCACACCGTTTATGAACATCTTCACAGTGCTGCCGCTGCGGGTAATTGCGACGTGATGAAAATCCGTAAGGTTGGGGAAAGACGCCTCAACTAATTTTACGACAGTTCCAGAAGTGTTGTTCGCATAGAACGCATAAGTCCTAGTGCTGCTCAATTGATGAAGAACGAAGTAATCGTTTTGCCCGTTTACGCTGCCGGTGTTGCTATGGTCGTAGTCAATAACGCCGGGTACAACAGACGGGGCAGCCACGTCAGCCTTCAGCCAAGCCTCTATGGTGAAATCGTCCGTGCCGAACTTGAAGTCGGCCGAGCCCGTGGTTTCGACCAGATAATCGTTCACACCGTCGAAGTTGAGGACGTTTTGCGTGGTGCCATAGGGGCCAGTCGTACTCAGCAAGTTTGCGCCGGCGACGCTGGTGAAGTTTTTGCCAACAGATGACAGGTCATCCGTCAGACTTGACCCATCCAACAACAAATTTACACTACTAAAATTCGTATCGTCTGTGTATACCTGTGTGTTCAGATAAGACGCTGTACAGTTACTGAGAGAACTTACGTCACTTGCCAACTGAGAAGCGCTGTATGGCATTGTGCTAGGCAGTCTAAAGATAGCAATACCAGAGCCACCAGAGCCACCTATCTGACTATTACTGTTACCGGAGTATCCCCCACCGCCTCCACCACCACCATATTGAGATCGACCGTGTTCTGCTTCGTTGCCGCCATTGCCATCGACATAATTACTCGATGAAAGGGTACCAAAGCCACCCCCACCGCCGCCGCCAGCGCCGCCGTCACCGGGTGTTCTTTGATTTCGAGATCCACCACCACCACCACCAGCACGGGTAATTGATGTACCTGTAATAGTAGAAGCAAGTCCAACACCGCCATCGCCGCCCACATCAGTAGAAGCATTACCACCGACCGCTCCGGCACCACCGCCACCGCCTGCTTCATTGCTGCCAACGCCATTGCCGCCGGCAAAACCTTCTCCAGTAGTTCCGGTACCGCCAGTGTATACGGCATAAGAACCCCCACCACCGGATCCGCCATTTCTCTCTGTATGAGTAGCAGTACTGTAACCATGTCCGCCACCGCCGCCAGTAGTTGAGATACTGGCGCCTATGCCACTAATGCTAGAGGTTCTACCTTTATGCCCTCTATGATTTGTGCTATTATTGAAACCTAATCCACCTTCACCGCCTTGTCCTACAGTAATAGAATAAGCAGTTCCGCTGGCCAGAGTTAAGGCAGTTTCTAAGGCACTTAATCCTCCAGAGTTGCCTCCACTGCCGTCAGCTCCAGTTCCCCAGGATGCACGATAGCCACCGGCACCACCGCCACCATCGATAACACCACCGCCACCACCGCCACCTGCGAGGATAAGGTAGTCCGCAGTAGCAGATGTACTAACACTATCATTACCCCCGCCCAGAATAATAACCTGGCTGTAGCCTGCTGCCGCTAAGTCGGCTGAATCTGCTGAATCTGGAAACTTTAAAGCCAATTACTTATTCCTTAGACGTTGTTTACTTGAAGGGTACCATTAGTTCCAGTTGTAGGAGTACCTGTATATGACGTACCTCCTTCAATATCAAATCTGATTCTTCCAGCTCCCCCTTTACCGATACTATCTCCATCGATAGTTCCCTGGGTTTGCTCTCTCACAGTCATATCAGTTACAGTCATTCCATTATTAGCTGTTTTAATATATATTGATCCTGAAGCTCCATGGCCAGATTTTTCACCACTACTCGATCCACCCATACCCGGAACACCTCTAGCGGTTGCTCTTAAAGCAGAAATACTAGGTGACCAAATTACGACAATACCCCCTCCGTGAGATACATCGGGATTTCCAGAGCTATGTCTACTACTGCCCCAACTAGGATTAAAGCTAGTGTAAGCACTAAAGTTAGTAGACCATGTTGTAGACCCTGTAGTTTCAGTTCCGGTATCCGGGTGGGTATAATTATTAAATGTTCTGCTGTCGTTATCGCCACCACGGCCACCACCACCACCAAAGTAAATTTGGGTCATTGCAGTAGAGCCTATTGTTCCACCACCTGAAGGCTGCGGCGCTGCACCATCAGTACCAGGACCACCAGCTTCA
>Ga0098055_1001399_pt1 | contig 13123 bp, 17 predicted proteins | sample 17_taG_FD_75107 | JGI IMG/M metagenome (GOLD analysis project Ga0098055, IMG submission 75107) | Marine viral communities from the Subarctic Pacific Ocean - 17_ETSP_OMZ_AT15314 metaG | ecosystem: Environmental > Aquatic > Marine > Oceanic | place: Pacific Ocean | collected 2015-01-18 | reverse complement strand
CAAAATCAAGTGCTACATCTCCACCTTCAAGGGTGTCAAGTATTTCACGGAGCAACTCTTTGTAATGTTCTGTTGTTTCACTATATGGGTCTAAACTTTCATCTGCCATATTTATTCCTCCTTGATTTTAACATAAGCCGCAGTTCCAACCTTGTGTGTTTGGAACAACTTTTCAACATCTTTGAATCTCTTATACACAGTCGGTTTAGTCTTACCAAGTTGGTTAGCGTATCTATCAAACAAATCATTCTTTAGAACCCAACCTTCGCCCTTACCTTCAATCTCAACAGTCTTACACGGCTTCATTGCATTCAACCATTCATCTTTGCGCGCAATCTTTTCAGCCGCTTTCGCTCCAACTTCAACTTCGGACTCAAGCCATAGGACAAGTTGCTCGTATATATCATAGAGGATTTCAGTCGCCATCTCAACATCATCACCTGTGACTTTCCAATCACCATCGGCTGGTATGTTATCACGCTCGACTCTCATCAAAGCAAGATGAACAGCAAATATGATTGTGTAGTTTAGAACATTCGGAATGAACGAGCAGACAACATCGGATAGATGCTTGTCCATACCACGAACAAGTGTGTAGTATTCATCAACGGAAGCCATCAATTGAGGGTGAAGAGAGTTGTCAATAGTGAACATCTCATGCATACAACCACGCGCAACTTCTTCTTTACTGGACGGGGCTAACGCTTCCCACTCTTGGTGAGTCATGTTAGCAAGACTTAGCAACCGCGCTTCTGTCTTTTCTTTAATCTTAATGAAGTGCTGTGCTATATCTTCGAGTGATTTCACATCTGTTAGTTTGTCTTTGAAGATACCTTCCATTCTTCTTTCCGATACCATCTGTCGCATGTCATCACTCCATGGTCTGTATAACAATAATACACGCTGGAACAATCCTTTGGTTAAAACATACTCTTTAACACCACTTGGTGGGAATGATGTTATCCAAAATGATACACGCGATTCTGTTTCAACCTTACCATTCTTCATGTGCTTAGTCAATGTATTAGAATGACTACCGACTGTATTCATTGCTTGTTGTAAATACAAGATAACTTCCGAGAAGAATTGCTTAGGGTTTGATTGCAGAAGTATTGAACCTTCATCAAAGTTCAAACACTTCTTACCACCGAGTAATCCTTCATTCTGTATTAGTTCATATCCACCGTTACCGTCGCTAACCGAGTCAATTGACCCGATAAGCGCGCTGTCTGTTCCACTGGTGAACATATCTGTATTCAAACCTGCAAGTTCCGCAACTTCTCCTGTGAACTCCCATGCGATAGATTTACCCGAACGCGTCGGTTGTATCCAAAACACATGTATTCTCGGGTCAAGTGCCGAAGCCCATACGGGTATTCGCACATAGTCAACAAGGGCTTGTCCTTGCAAATAGAAGAAGGATATGAGGCCGGGCATCTCATTGAAAAATGAGGTAGTCCTAAATCGCTCAAGGTAATCCTTCAACATTGGGTATTCTTTTACTGCTGTATATTGGTTCCATATTCTTTCTGTCATAATTTTTTCATCTCCATTAGGGGGGTGGATGACTCTTGGGGTATGGTGGTCAGCCTATAACCATTTCTAATATTATCATTTATCGCCTTATTATAATAAAGATAATATTGTGTTTTATTCGCGAGAGCATATAAAATATTCACGCTATCACCTCTCAAAGCGAACTTCATCTTCGCTTGTAAGAACTTCAATTAATCTGTTTCTCAAGACCTTACCCATGCGGGGAACATCTCTCAAACAATCACCACATGCGACTTCTTCTATTGAGCCACATGCGTTAAGTATTGCCTCAACCATCTCCGGTCCAATACCGGGTATAGTGATTAGCATATCTTTGCGGACATCGTTTGTGGATACGCGTCTTACTGCTTGCGCACCATGTCTGCTTGCTTTCTTGTATGTTTTTTCATGCAAAGCGACCATGAAAGCCGCCGCTTCACTTGCGTTAGGGGCGCGGTAAATGAGGCAACCGAAGTCGGCTACAACCCTACCAAGAAACCCTGTCATTTGTTTAAGTGCTTGACTTGCTGTTATTGAAGAACCACGCTCACGCGCTCGATGAACATACCCACCGACTTCTCCCCATATCACCAATCCATAGTTGCCGTCATTAGCGTCCATGTTGTCAAGTTGTCGCATTAGATGTCCATTCCTCATTGAGTTGAATAAATCATCAACGCTCTTTGCTTCTATTAGCCAATCACCACACTTGTAATCTCCGTTCACCAAGTTTTGACGAAGTATGTCAATACGAGGGGAGCGAGATTTAGCGCGGCGTTCAATTGCTGATACGAGAGAACCGCGTTCATTAGTGTCAATTATCAAAGGTGGTTTCATCAACCATTCCTCCCCATGTGTTTTGGTATTTTCTGCGTTCTTCTGTATTGGCTATGTCTTCTGTTTATTTTTTGATGCTCAACAAGACCTTTTCTTTTCAAGTAAGTTAAGAACTGTCTAATCTGTGCTGTCGTCATTATAACTCTCAATTCCGGTCGCATATATTTTAGTAGTTGCCGAGCAGTCTTCCATTGCTCATCAATATTCAATAGTAGTTCAATGTATATTGCATCTAACCATTCTTTATCCCAATTATCACTTTTGACATGTTCTGTTGATGTTATCGTTATTCCTTTTAGTATCCCATTTACTGTTTTATATTCATATTTTCTTTTCATTCAATCACCTTTTCATTTCTTAAGACCCAAATAAGCCCATTCATCTCATGCATATCTTCATCATCTTTTAACCATATATTATCACATATAGTTTTGACAAATTGCCCTTTTTCTTTTACTTCATGAGCATAATTCCAACCGCGCAAAAAAACTTTATTGCGAGGCAGTTTATGGTTTTCGGTAGTAGCCCATATAATAATTGCATTTTTAGAAATATACTTCTTTAATTGTATAGGTGGAATTTGTCGTTTGTATTTATTCCAATCACGGTCTTTCAATCCTTTAATTTCTATGGAATATCCATTTATTATAAAATCACCCGTATCAACCGTAGGACAAGAATCGTAATAATCTTTGATTTCAAAATGTGGTTTAAGAAAAATAGAGGAAGCCAGTTCACATTTGATACCTATTAATGCACCGTTGATTGTGTTATGAGTATATTCTCCCGCACCAAATTGAGTCCGAATACTCTCACGATATTGATAAGTTTTCTTTGCGTGTTTTAAACACCACATCATATCTTCTTCGTTAAGTTTAATTTCAACAATCATTCAATCACCTCATGTTCACCAGTTCCGTCCCATAATTGACAGCGACCTACACACAATCCTTTACCAATTAGACTCTCACATCTCTCCATGTATCCACCTTCAACAATAGACCTCAACTGATACTCCGTAGTTCCGGGGTCGTAATCAGCCCATTGGAGAGTTTTGATAAAGTCGTGAAGAGTTATAACATGCGCTTCACGCATTTGAACAGTAGTTCGCTGAACAGGAAGGAAGTTGCGTAGTCTTGAAGCAAGATATATTGCTAAACTTGCGCGGCTAATATGTGGTGGATTGCTACCAACTTGACATGCCGATTCCATAAGACATGGAAGAATCTTGATGCTACCCATCTTAACAGTATCAAACTTCACTGGTTCACCTGTAACTTTGAATTGGCTTTTGCGAACTTCACTAATAGGGAGGTTGACTCCCTTATGACCATAGAAGTGCGCAGTGTTAAGTGGGGTTTCTGCTTTCTCGCAAATCTCATCCCAAGACATAGTAAGTAATTGCTCACTCGTTAGCGGGATACTCCACCGTAAGACATGTTGCTTGGCATTGTAAGAGTTAGGAACTCGTATCATACGCGCAGTATCAAATGGCACTGTTGGGTCCATGCAATACAACTCCATATCTTTCTTCCACTTGTTAATGACCTTCTTACCCGCGGCCTTGATGTGTGACACCTGTGTTCCGCTTGATGGTAGGTGGGTCTTATCGAGTGATGTCCAAATGTGAAAACCATTGCCACTAAACCATACACCGTGATTGATTTGTTCATTCATCAAGAACTGATGAAGACGGCGAACTTGTTGAACAACCTCGTCACCTTCAACTTCAATCATGTTACTGCCTTTACGATACTTCTTATCAAAGTCAAGAACAAAATGCTTGATGATTGCTGTGTTGTATTCAGCGCGACGACCGTTTGGTTTCACTGCTCGGAAACCATAAACAGACATATACGCGCATTGTGAATTTTGTAATGCAGACCAATACCTTTCAAACTCATTCTTGTCGTTAATGATTTTACGAAACAGACCCACTTCTTTCGGGAAATCAAAGTGAAGCGGATTCATCTTCAAACCTCATTCCCGCAGTAATAGCAAACTCAAGCACTTTGTCAATACATCTAAAACAAGCAACACGCTTCGCATAGCGAATACCATTAACTTTCTCACTACCACATAATTCACACACCTTCATTCGCTCACCTGTATTGCATATTTTGGACAAAGTTCAATCAATGAACAATAAGCACATTTGAAATCTTGCTTCGTCGGGGGGAAGTGTTCGTCAAGATACATCTTTATCAAATCTTTGACACGCTTCATCATCGCCTTCTCACTAACAGCCTTCACTTTTTCACTCATCCAAAAGTCAGCGGCGGAAAACCTCCAACCCCAATGCGTAACGGGTCGGTCTATTCCGCGCTCCTTCAAGTATTCGGAGTCTGCGTTATCAATCAAGAATTTATAATAAGCCATTTCTTTTCTCATTTCAGTAGTCTTGTTGGGCTTCCATTTACCCGTCTTCAACTCAAACAGAAGAAGACCCCCATCAGTAGCCTCAAACACTCGGTCAATGATACCAACAAACTGAACGGGTATAGTTCCGTAGCCTTCAATATCAACATCAATCTTAACTTCAAGTCGCACTTCATTAGCAAGTGGTAGTGGAGTATCGGGGTTCATTGACATTCGCGCGTTTTCAAATTCCATCAACCAGTTCATATTATAGTAGTAATCTTCATGATAAAATGGAAATTCCTTATTCTCTTTGCGTCTGTTTGACCTAATGGTTTTCTCATTCGGGATATATTTTTTGAGGTATGCTGTCATATCCGCACCCGACTCAACCATTTTATGAAATGCTCCCGAACCCTCTATCGCTTGATAGAATAAGTCAAGACCATTGTGGACATCATCACCTAATACAAGGTGCTTAACCAATTCTTGCGGTCTTGGGTAATTCTGTTGAAGCCACATTTGTTGCGCGCACCAACCAAGCGAACCAGCGGTTGACTTACTCATCCGAATGATAATTCCATTCTTTCCCATTTCGGGAGTCCAAGCATAACTTGAACCATCGTCATAAATCTTAACGGTCATCTAAAATCACGCCCCTTCATTTGAGCCATCAACGCTGTTGCATGAGAAGAGTGTTGAGTCAAAGGCACTTCGCATTCGCATACATCGTCTAAGTGTTTCGCCTCATGAGGTTTCTTGTTCCACTTTTTGTTGTGATACCTCTTTATCCTGTTCCCACAATCAAAGCAATATTCAACAGTCATTCTTCTTCCTCACATTCACAGTCCGATGCTCTTTGCTCACAGCATTCCAATACGGGGTCAAGGTGGTCGTCTAATGCTTCCCAACACATTCCGGGTGGGTAGTTATCCATGGAACGGCCTCCCGTCACCATCAATCATTCTTAAATCATTATCCATTCTTTTGATGGCGGCTAACTTAGAACGCTTGATAGAATCAGTATCAGCCATAAATAACTCTTCATCTAATTCATTTGTTTGTATAGTTATCACCGTTGCTGATGGGATTAGTAAGTAATCACTTGCTCGCTTTACTCCGATATAATCGGAGAGCATAGCGTCACCAAAAAATAACTGACCATCTGCATACTTAATTGTTTTAGTTCCTGTTTCAAAATATTCTATTGTTGCTTTCATTTAATCACCTTGTAATGTTCTTGTTATTCTTCCTTTCGTAATTGCTTTACCACATTTGCATGGAGGGGTTCTGTCTTTTCTTATGATAGAACCACACCTTATGCACTTTTGATTCATTGCATACCCACCATCGTCGGCGCGTTGATTTTATTTATGCAAAAGAAAGATGGGTCTTTGTCACGCAAGTATTCTTGCAGTTCACAAATCGCGCGTGAAGTAAGATGGTTCCAAGCAATGTCATCATCTAACTGTTCAAGTTCACTCTCAAGTTCCTCACACTTTGTTTCAAGTTCTTTTATTCGGGCTTCTAATTGTTTTATTTTTTCGTTTTCGTTTATCATTGTATCACCAATATGTTGCGGGTCGGGGGGTTCCAATTGCGGCATCAATGTCCCAACCCAAGACATTGAAAATACCGGAGATTTTCTTCTCAATAAGTTTCTTTAGTATGGCTTTTGAGTTTAGTTCAAATCCTTCAAGTTCAGCAGGTTCACGATACGCGACAATATCTGTCGGTGGCAAACCATTTGGAACTGCTGAAACTTGTATCCATTGAACGGAGTCACCCGAAACAAACGGGTCACCCTTAGCCATGTTTTTATTATAATATAGCGCGGCTCTTGATGCACCACTCGGAGTGTCAAACTTCTCCGGGTCATTCCCAATACGGTTTTGTTTGGTGACATCTTTTAAATCCATATCACCATTACGCACAGGCATTGCTAACTCAAGAACAGCGGCTCTAACATCACCTTCACCTGCACCATCACAAACAAGGTCAAGCACTACGGTTTCTGCTTTCTTACTGATAGGAGCAAGATTACTGCCCTTCATGAAGTTGGCAGACTTCATCTTACCAGCGTCTTCGGGAGGATAGGACACCTTACCAGCGTAGCGGTTTTTACCAGCAAGCAACCAGTAAGGCATGTATGCTTCGACTTCCGCGACAAGTTTAGTATTACCCGTTGTTTCTTGAACAACATTAGTAATACGCGCGGCTAATGATTCTGCTTCATCAAGTGGCACTTGAATGAATGCTGAATCAGTAAAGCCGTAAAGCACATTGTATCCCATGTTAGTCGCAACTGTATCAAGTAAAGCAATACATCGTCTTCCTTCGGATAAGATTGTTTCGGCTATATCAAGGTCAGCCCATCCAAAACCAATGCTCGCGGTTGCCCCATATAGACTCGCCATGACACGCTTTACTGCGGCTTGAGTTGTGTTCCAAGCGGCTCTTACTTCTTTAGATTCCGCTTCACGCATACGCTTTTTACATAGCGCACGATATTCAAAGAGGTCGTCAACAACTTGAGGAAGTATGCCTTTCTGTGTTTGCTCCCAATAAGTTCCGTTCTCCATAGCAATGATTCCTTCACCGGGTCCATCTCTTTTTGTTTCATAAGAAAGATTGAACCCTGTCATTAATGATGGATACAACCCTTTGTAGTCAATAACGCATACATCTTCGTATATTCCGCTATCCTTTAGAATGAACTCCGCTCCTTGTAGGTCGGGTTTCTGCACATTCATACGAGAAGGTGCAATCAAGTCTGTCTTACGACCAAGAAGACCGCGCATGAAGTTTGATACATTCGTTGCTGATTGAATTGATACACCACAAAGGCGAACCATCTCAACAAAGAAGTCTGTTACATTACGCGCTTCATCAATCCCACGAAGCAGAACCGTGTCAAGTAAACAGTAGTCAACGAACTCATCCCAATACTCATACCAACCATTGTGAACAGTCATACCGTCAATCTCTTCTGTCAGTTTAGAACCAAGACCGAGTATTTCAGCGATAGTATTCAACTTACGGTTAGGTAGTTGACCGCCACCACTGTCTTTCCATACACGCTCAAAACCTGTTCCGCTTGATTCCGGTGCGGCAGTATCAAACTGCCAACGGCCAGCAATCGGTTGGTCGTCAAATCGGTATCGCTCTCCCTTCTTTGGGTATCGAATAATACCAACGGGGCTTAACTTAGACGCGCCACCATGACCGTAAATCTTGTCGAGGCGTTCTATCATGTGAGGTATGTCAAAGAAAGTTCCCGCATGAGCAATCATCATGTCGGGGTTGCGTTCATGTAAAAAGTCAATGAAGTTCTCATACAGTTGCTTCTCGCTGAAACAAAGATGTAGTTCATATTTCTCTCCGCGCACTTCTCTTTGATGTATTTCATTCCATCTTCCTGTATTTGGATAAGAACAATTGGTTCTCTCATCAGTCCATGCAAAGACAACGGGTGTGTCAAGGTCGGAGTCAATGACAGCAATAACAGTAGTGAAGTTATCATCACCTGTATTACATTCAATATCATACCACCACTTGCGCGGCTTCCAGTTAGGCATAACTGATACATTCTCAACTAAGTATTGGTCAACATATCTCATGTCTGCCTCGTATGTTTTACTGAACATATTTCGCATAGCATGTATATTGTATGGGTTATCGTTTTCAACTCGCCATAAACTTGCACCATCAAGACCCTCGTATGTTTTGTCTTTGAGTATAGTAGTTCCGGGGAATGATGTCTTAAGTTGCGTTAGTCTAAACTCCGGTGTAGCAATAGGAACATACATGTGAGGTCTGTAATCATCAACTGTTTCTTCTTGCAGTTCTCCTTTATCATTACGCCATCTTAGGTATAGAGTAGGTGGTGTGTCGTCGTGATAGATAGCATCAGCAATCATTTATCCACCCCCTCTTGATGTTTGAGAACAAGCGTTTGCTCAATCTCCGAATGGTCTAAGACAAGCGCGCTTTTATTCCCCATGTGGAACAGAATAGTTCCGCTTGACATAAGGTTCAATAGTTTAGGGAAGTGAGAACCGAAGACCGTTTCGCATTCCTGTCCTTGTGCGTTGACATCAACATTGATTTGTCGGCTCATCTTAGCACCTCTTTGATTACCCGCAGTAATTGTCATTTCGTTATCAGCAAGGCGAACCTTAACCGGAGCGTCTTTACCAACAACCTTGGTCATAGAAGACAATCCTTGTATATCTTCTGTGCTAAAATTACCATGACATTCTAAATCCGCGCGGCCAAGTTTCTTCCAAGAGTTTTTTTTAGCCGCTGAAATTGCTTGCTCGGCTCTTCCAACTGTTGTGTAAGACATGATGTGGTCGTGTGATGGTGTGCTGAATTCATCATTACCGTTCTTTAATGTCAGTGTATTACCAACATAGCGAAGAGTAGTGTCGTCCTCTTTACAAGATTTGAGAAACGCACCGACTTTGTGAACATCGGGAATGTTGACAACACCTGCTTTGTATTCCTCCATCAATACATTGATGCTCTTAGTGAAGTAGTGCGTAGTAGTATCAACAGAACCTTTTAATCTCATATCAGCAACTTGACAGCGAAGGTCATTGACACCCTCACCGAAGCCTGTTATGAAAGCCCATAAAGCCGCGTTGTTAAAAGTGGCTTGAACAAAACTCATTCAACCACTTCTCCTGTTTCAATAAGATAGATAGCCGCGCATTCTTTACAGATAGGCAATATGTCACTCGACCCAACGGGTTCATAACTTCCTTTAGCACCGCATAGTCTTGGTTTATTTTTTCCTTGTATGTGTATTATTTTATTCATCATTTATCATCTCCTTTACAAAGCGTAAGCAAACGCAATCGTGGAACTTGATATACTCTTCTTTAGTATCGGGGTGTATCAATCTCTCTTGAACCGCACCTGTTCCATTGCATTGACGACAGCGAGCGTCGGGTTTCATAACCCACCTTTGAATTATACAGTCGCAAGGCTCATTAGTCCATTCGGGTTCTCTTTCTCCATCACTTGAATAAACGCTTCCGACATACCAAACTTCACCATTACCCCCACATTTTTGACAAGAGGGGTCTGCTTCCCATTCGTATTCGTCTTCCGCGCTACGCTCATTTGCGTTGTTATGCGCTGGTTTACCTGTTCGCTTCCAATCAGTCATAGTCCGCCCTCTCTTAGTTCCGGTAGTCCGAACCATTCGGGAGAGGCATTCTGCTTTGTCACCATGATTGTTCTTCGTTGGTCAAGAAGTTCAGCACTTGTCTTACATTTGACAAACTCAACCTCATAGCGTGTTTCTCCTGTTGGTTTATTATCTTCTCCGCGCACTTTCTTTTTGTGGAAGTAAAGAATTTGGTTTAGATAGTTAGCAGTATGCTTTTCCCATGCCGCCTTCTTACCAATGACTGTGCCGGATTTATCTTGTAAATCTTTGAAGTGTGTTTCAAAATAGACGCGAACTCCAAGCGACATTAAGGTTCTTGCGATAGTTGTTAATTGATGAAAACGAGTAGTTCGTATTTGCCAATTGAATCTTAGTCCAACTTGCTCATGCGGTTTGACCTTAGCACCGATACCATCGGGTGCAGTTCCTAAGTCTTCAATGAACATACAGTTCTTTGCAACTTCATCCCACAAGTCAATTGCTGTGAACAAGACTGAATGTAGTCGTGGTTTGTCACCGGGGTTAGCGGCCCAATCAACAAGTGTTTGTCCAATCTTCATAACTCTCCTGTGTGTCGCTGGGTAGTCAATGGCTTCACGAATCTCCCCATCTTCATCAAATGTTTCAAACATCACATTTGGATTAAGACAACGGATATTGTTAGCGTGTTCTTTGTGATGTGTTACGCGAGTTGTTTGTCCTCCACCGTCAAAGTCAAGAACAAAGATTACATCTCCGCGCTTCTTTTCTTCATCAGTCATGCTGTCAAGAACAATACCTGTCTTACCAACTCCTTCCGGTCCGACAAGACCGCATAGAATCATGTTGTTAGGCACATTTTTACCTGCGCTAACTATCTCATCCCATACTGATTGGGCTATTGGTTTGACACGCTGACTTGTTTTCTCTTCAACTAAGACAACTGGAACAGTCTGTCCTGTTGCTGGGTCAAATGCTTGTTCTTCTTTCTTGGCTTCTTTCTTTAAATCATTTAGGTTTGGCATATATATTACTCTCCGTATTGGCTTGTTGATGTTTCGCCACCTTCACCTGCTGGGATAGCAAGTCTTGGAACAGCGAATACACCGAATGTCTTGATAGAAGGTGTTGGCCCATCGTCTGTGGCGCGCACCGCTAATCGTCCAAAGACAATAACGGTTGACTTTACAGCGTATGGTTTCCAACCTTCTTCTGTTGCATAATCAAATGGGTGTCCTTTATCACCGAGTAGTCCGTGGATATAACACGGTAGGTTTTGGCGAAGGCCACCATTGAATGTTCTTGCGAGGTCAAAGGAAGTTAGACTCATTGAGTAGTCATGACCTATTGGGTCCCATTCCGACTGACGCGCTTCTTTTCTCATATCACTTATCTTAGCACGAACAAAGATTAGAGGTCCGACTGGATTGTAGCCGGGAACTATTTCTTGGCGCGTTTCAAAAACTTCAGTAAGTGATGACAAGTCGCTGATGTATGAGTTTAGTTCCGGTATTAACTTAGAAGGTTTGATTGCACTACGAACATGCTCTTCAACAAAGTCATTACCGAAAGTGATTGCACCGGGTAATGCGAAACTGTTGTATGTATCAGCCCATTCGGGCTTAACATTTTCGGATTGAGCGCGCACTTTCAATATGCATTCAGCAAACATTTGTGGAATGAACCATTCATCGGGGTTGCTTGATGTCGCAGTAATACGCAGTAATCTTTGGTCGTTCAAGAAATTAGTCTTCTCATTACCAAGGTAGTAATATGTGCGTTGCCATCTGTAAGGTGTGATTGGTTCACCGAAGCGACTCCATTGAGGGTTGTTCTGTAAGATAGCAATAGACAATCCATTTTCTTCAAACAAGAACCAAGGCTTTGAGTCTGCTGGTTCATCAGTTTTTACTGCACCGTCTTTCTTTTCAAGATACCATACACCATCTTGTGTATAAGCGCGTGCTACAAGTCCTTGTTGTATTGCATTATCAAGGTCTTCCATGGCGGCTGATACAGCAGGGGCGCGCTTTCTTTCTTGTCCATCTCTTACTTTAGGGTCAACACCGACAAAGTATCCGGCAAGTTCAACGGCATTCGCTTGTGATGTTCCCGACATTACTCTTCGTTCAACAACAAAGGTTTCTGCGGCATCAATCAAGAAGTCGTCGTCTTCATCATTAGCGTTAGAAACACCAAGTTCTGTTTTCAAGTAAGTGTAAAACTCACCCGTCGCATCATCAAGTGTCTTACTGTGCTTTTCAGCCCACCACTTTAGGCGTTCTTCCACTTCGGTGTGAAGACCCGCGTTTGTTTGTTCATTCTTATTTTCATCGTTTTCGTTTAGGTTTGGCATATTTTATTCCTCCATATTTTTTTTGTCTTCGGTGTGCAGGGTAGCCACAAAGTAGTCCACGAAAGACTCATTTGATAGGGGCCACGCGTGCATTCTTAACACGAAATTACCCCACACAGCGAAGAAGGCATATAATTGTTCCGTTGAAATTCCAACGGTTTTCACATGTTTATGAATCTCAAGCATCACCATGTGTAATGATACTCCGTTGCGAACCATGTCAAGCATGGCTTTGTGTGTTGACTCCCAATCACCAGCGGCGATGTCAAGAGTCAATGAATCAAAATCTGTTTGATATTTAGTAAGTTTCGTACCACTTAGTATGTGATTACCAATAGCGCGAAGGTCGCCACCAAAATATGAATGCAACACTTCGGGGCTATCCGTTGCAATTACACCATGCGCTGAAACTAAGGTTTCAAGATACGCGCGTATTTGTTTTACGCTGTAAGGCTTGAAGTGAAATTGCACACAGCGTGATTTGATAGCAGGTATAACAGAAGACAAATCATTGCAGGTAAGAATCCACCAGCAGTTGCTTTTCTCCATCATGCGCTTCAAGGCTTCTTGAGCAGGTTTGGTCATTCCTTCAAACTCATCTAACAGAACCAGCGTTTGATTCCAAGGCGAGGTGCTATACACTATCTGTTTTATCTTGTTGCGAACAGCATCAATGCCTCTTTCATCGGAGGCATTCAACTCAACAAGTTCAAGTTGTAATTCGTTCGCAATGAGATAAGCGGCTGTCGTTTTACCGAGGCCGGGGTTGCCACTGAAAAGCAGACATTGGGGGCTATCACTTTCCCACTCGTCAAGATAGAAGAGCGGATTGTTTGGGTCATTGTGGCCGATGAACTCGGCAATGGTTTGGGGTTTGT
>Ga0098055_1001397_pt1 | contig 13146 bp, 17 predicted proteins | sample 17_taG_FD_75107 | JGI IMG/M metagenome (GOLD analysis project Ga0098055, IMG submission 75107) | Marine viral communities from the Subarctic Pacific Ocean - 17_ETSP_OMZ_AT15314 metaG | ecosystem: Environmental > Aquatic > Marine > Oceanic | place: Pacific Ocean | collected 2015-01-18 | reverse complement strand
TTTAAATATCTGTATATTCAATATCTTCCTTGAAAAGTTTCCAATCTGAAAAGTCACTAAGTTCAAAACCAACAAATTGAAACCAAGCTCTATGAAATTTCTCAGAGTTTTCAATAGAAACATAGGCAATTGTTTTGCCTTTGTCGTTTGCATTTGGCATATCATGACTACAAATGTCTAAAACACCTTTAGTCACTTTTACCCTGTCAATGTCAGTTTCTTTTAAGAATAAAGAACCAAGTTCCCATCCTTCCTTTTCAAATGCTTTTCCAATTGCTATAATAGAATCACATGCGAATATATTTATTTCTTTAATCGCCATTTTATTTCTCCATCTTATTAAAAATTCTTTGAGGTATCTCATCAGATATGTTTTCACCTCTAACATATGACACCCCAATTTCTTGAGGTGTTTCGTTTTAAAAATCTTGAACTACAATTTCACCATCATCACAAAAGATAATTAAAGCTTCTTCTTCTAGTTCTTCGACTGTCATCATGTACTCTTTTGCACATTCTTCAATCGATTTATAACCAGAAAATTCACAACGTAATGCAACTACGTCTAATGTATATGGGTTGTCTTCGTCATGAACTTCGCCTAAAAACTCAACCAAACCATAAGCTTGATTAACACTCCAACCTGCATTTTCATCAGACATCAACGCTCCAACTACTTCACTATCTGTCATTTCCATTATTATCATTTTTATCTCCGTTAATTAAATCATCATTGCCCACTATTTCTAATGAGCAATAATTATTCAATTATTCAATTTATAAGTTAAACAATTTGCACTCTCATGCACTAATGTGTAACCTTTATTTTCTAGTTTTGCTTTTTTCTTTTCTTGCTTTTTAATCTCTTTAATACTATCACTAAAAGTATTCGTAACTATATATTCAATTTTTTTCATTTTTATCTCCTTCAATTAAATCATCATTACCCACTATTTCTAATGGGTAATAATTATTCAATTTATTTAAATCAAAATTCCCTACTTATACATCCGCATAACTTTGGATTATGTCTCAAGGATAGACCGAAGACCCATATCCATCTTGACACAGAGACCAAAGTGACCCAATTGACCCTATATTGCCCGTTTGTCCCATATATCCCCATATGGCTTATTAGATCGAATTAGTTACTATTAAACCACATTAGACCAATATGGACCAATATGGATACCCTATGGCTTAGCCATTGTGGGACCACTGAGGCCAAGGTGACCACGATGAACCACTATTGACCCACTGTTAACCCCCGTGGTGGACAATATGAGCCATATGGGCAAATATGGAGACCGGAGGACTACCGTGGCACCCCTGTGGTTTCTAGGGGGTGGTCAAATAAATTAAGGGTACATTATATATTTATAAATTGGATCCTTGGTCTAAGGTTAAGGTTAAGTTTAAGCACAGACCCGGAGGCCCTAAAGTAGCCCTTAAGGACTCATATTTGCCTATACCTTAAATATATATAAAAAGTGAGCTAATTAGGTCGTATTATATGTAAAGTAACAACATATCTAGCCTAATCTCAGCTACTGGGGACATAATTGACCTAGTTTGGCTTATAGCAGCCATAATGCTATATCTTTGGATACTGGGGTAACACTGGAAGGGTAAGGGGTGGTTTAAAGAGATAAGTTAGTTCATGTTGATACATTAAGGATCCACTATGGTCTTTTATTTACACTATGAGATTATGGTAACCCCTTACCCTTTTAGGATACCCAGTATCTTTAGTGTGGATACTAGAGGCCCATTAGGCCACAATGGCTACCCCGTGGGGATAGTCACCGTGTATCCTTGAGATTCATTATACTAACATCTATTTGCATATACAGGAGGTTATTATGTCAGATACCAAAAAAGAATTACCCATTGATCGACGTAATGGGAAGCCCCACAAGGGCACAAAGAATTTAAAATCCTGGAAACCGGGGCAAAGTGGTAATCCATCGGGAAGACCAAATGGAGCCCTAGGGGCAAAAGGTAAATTAAAGAGAGATTTACAAGTTATGAAATGGATGCAAGAAGACCCAGAATTAGCTGCGTTAGTAGAGTCTTTAGATAATACAGAGATGTTTGAGGCACTAAAAAATACTGCCTTTGCTATCTATGCTAACGACCCAACAGATATGACTAAGTACGATAGAGCATATAAAGCTGTTGCGGAAGAAAGAGAATACTCAGAAGGTAAGAAGATCAGGCAAGAAGTAGACTCAAGGGTTACCCAAGTGTCTGAGATGACTATTGAGGAACTAGAAGCTGAGTTAGCTGATGTTACTGAGATAGATCCAGAAGACTTAGATCCACCTGGGGTTAATGCCCAGGTAGAAGGTAGTGACTTTGAGAAGCCCAAAGAAGATTAACATATTATTAATAGGAGTTTTTATGGCGATACTATCAAAAGCAGGGGCAAACCCCGGTGTATTGTCGCATCCTCCAGAAGGTAATATGGGAATAGATAATTTGTACAAAGCTTTTAGTGGTGCAGAAACAGAAGCCTTTAATAATCCCTGGATAAGAACTACATTTAGGGAAGCAGAAGGGGGATCTACTGCATTTGGTCCTGTGCAATTAACTGGGAATTTAGTAAAAAACTATTTATTAAATAAACCGGAAGTAATTGAAGATAAAGATTTTGCCAATAGATACTTAATGAACAGTAGAAAATTTGCTGAGCATGGTAATAATCAAGGTAAGATACCTCATTTTAATCCAGACTACGATTATGGTGGATCGGGTGGTATGAGTGGACTTGAGGACCAAGAAGGATATGCAAAATTATCTAAATCAATTATGAATGATTTATGGGCTAAGGCCAAGACAACAGATAAACCCCTCGAAAATATGATTAAGTATTGGAGATGGGGAGAGGGCTCGGATAAAACAAGAGATGATGATCCGGAGTACTTTAAACGATTTTTTAAACATTTAGGAGGATAATATGGAAAGCCTAATAGGTTTTATTATATTCGCGGCGATAGCTGCTTACGCATTTAGAAAGCAACTAATGCCTTTTTACAATAAATATTTTGGAGACAAAAAATGACTAACTTACTTTTAACTGACGTATCACAAGGTGCGTATCCAGAAGTAACTCCTGCAACTGACACAGCACATAGTGTAGTAATCCCAGCATCACCTGCTGAGCAAACTATTACTGTTCCTGCTGGAGCTCAATTTGCTAAGTTTACTTCTGATGCAAACTTCTATGCTACATTTGATGGGACTACAGTCGCTGTACCTGGTAATTCTGCGGCATCTGCTGCAACTGTTTCTATTCTTAATCCAGGTATTAAGCACATCCGATCAATTCCTACAATTAAATTAAATTCTACAGGATTAGCACATGTTACTGTAGAATTCTTTAATTAAAATTATAGGAATGATAAAGAAGGCGCGGGGGATTAGGAGACTGAACCGGGGGATTTTTTCAATTAAATGAGGAATAATATGTTAGAGAAAATAAAGAATGGAGCTGATGCTGCGATCGACGTAGGCATTAAGCTTATCAGCTTATCAATTGTATTACAAATTATATTCGGGCAGAAAGTAGCATTTCTAACTGGCAATGTAATTGGTTCTATACTTGATATTGTCTGGACTTTAGGAAACGCGGGACTTGCAGGACTTATTGCTGCTGGAATCGTGTGGAAATTACTTGACAAAGATATAACGAACGAGTTATCTAAGTAAGGGGCATGGTTATGAAAAATAAATGGATATGGGTAGGTCTAGTCCTGGTAGTAGGAGTATCCCTTATAGTATGGGGTGTTCGTAGTACTATGTGCCTTGAAGCTATTTGTTAAATGCCTTTAAGCGATATAGAAAAAAGCACAATGACTTGGCGGTGGACAGCATTGTGCTTATACCTTTTGATTTGTTTTTATGATTTTCTATTTGTACCAGTGTGGTACGGGCTTAATAGACCTAATATAGAGCAGTTTATGGAAATAATAAATTCAACTGAAGAAGTAATAGTACAAATGGAACTGATGAAGAAATTGACAGGCCAACATGAGCCTTTCACGTTAATGGGCGGTGGATTATTCCATCTAGCCTTTGGAGCAATACTTACAGGTAGTGCAGTAGGAATGAAAAAATAATTTTTTTTAAAAAACTTGGGTCCCTCCGAACGATGACGGTTGGCATCAGCCCAAGTAACCAACCACCTAATTTAAGGCTATTATCATATGAACTGGAGGGTAATTATGGATAAAGATAGTAGAGAATACAAGTTAAAGTTGGCTAAAGAAATAGAGCTACGCAAAGCTATTACTAAGAAAAAGAAAAATTTAAAATACGCAAATGACTTTAAAAGTTTCTCAGAAGATCGGTTAAAGATCATTACTAAAGATGCCGCGCAAGGTTATATACCTTTTAAGTTTAATCAAGCGCAACAAAAGATACATGATGCTGTTGAAAAACAGTTAAAAGAAAAAGGGAGAGTAAGAGTATTAATTCTTAAAGCCCGCCAGCAGGGTATATCAACATATACGGCTGGAAGAGTATTTTGGAAAACCTTGCATACCCCCTATACTCGATCAGTAGTGTTAGCGCATGATAGTGCAACATCTGATGCTCTATTCACAATGAGCAAACAATTTATTGAAAGAATGCCAAATGAAACAGCTCCTGAATTGGTGAAGTCTAATGCGAAAGAAATTAAATTCGCTCATAATGACTCAGGATTTAGGTTGTATACAGCGGGTTCCCCAGAAGCTGGGCGTGGTACAACCCCAACAATCTTACACTGTTCTGAAGTAGCTTTTTGGCAGAACCAAGAGAAAATCTTAGCTGGTTTATTCCAGGGGGTTTCTAGTGCTGATGGCACTGAAATAATTCTAGAATCTACAGCTAATGGTGCTTCTGGTTCTTTCTACGAAATGTGGAAGAAGGCGGAGCAAGGTTTAAATGACTATGTTCCAGTGTTCTTACCTTGGTATATGACATTAGAGTATACTATGGGAGCTCCAGAGAATTTCGCGCGAACTAAAGAAGAGGATGCTTTAGCTGAATTATATAATTTAACTAATGACCAGCTCTATTGGAGGCGAATGAAGATTGGTGAATCCGGCGCAACAAAATTTGCACAGGAATACCCAGCAACCTCTGAGGAGGCATTCCAAGTATCAGGTGCTAATGTATTTGATATCGAAAAGATCGAAAAATTAAAAATTGAATCTGCTACAAGTATAAGAAGCTTTAATCCTAAAATGATGTCTTGGGATGAGCAGAGAGAAGGTCACCTTGAAATATGGGAGGCCCCTGGTTTTAAAGAGAAGTATATTATCGGAGCTGATGTCGCTCTTGGAGTAGGACAAGACTATAGTACCGCTGTAGTTATGAACTCAAAAAGAAAAGTCGTCGGTTTGTATCGTAATAATAGAATAGACCCTTCTGCTTTTGGCAAGGAGCTATTTTATTTAGGACGCTATTTCAATAATGCACTTTTGGCTGTTGAATCTAATTCAATGGGTGTAGCTACTCTTCAGAAGCTGAAAGATATGACTTATGTCAATATGTACTTTCAAACAAAAATTGCTAACATATCAAATGAAGAAGGAGTAAGGTTAGGCTTTAGAACAACTAGTGCATCTAAACCTGCTATCATAGGTAATTTAAAGAACTGGTTATTTGAAGAAGAATTGGATATTAAATCTTCAGTAATTATTCAAGAATTAAAAGATTACTTATCTGATGATAGAGGCTCAACTGGCGCAAGTCCTGGATGTTTTGATGACTCAGTAATGGCTTTAGCTATTGCTTGTGAAGTTTATCGAACGCACATTGATAAGTTAACAAATGACAGAGTAGGATTTGGTAATATGTATATACCAGAAACTAATAACAATTGGATTTAGGAGACACTATGTCGAAAAATATTAATAAAGTAACAGATGAAGAGCTAACGGGTCTCATTAATGATGCTATTCATCAGTCAGTAGGCTCATTCTCTGATGGTTCTGAAATATCGGAAGCAAGAGAAGAATCTATTGACTATTATACCCAACAGCCAAAGGGTAGATTAGCGCCAATGGGTGTTTCTAAAGTTGTGTCATCAGATACTGTAGAAATTGTAGATTCGTATTTGGCAGTTATCTCAGAATTGATGTTAAGCAACGGAAGAATAGCTAAATTTAACCCAATGGACCCAACGCAGTCTAAAGCTGCTAGTATAGCTTCTGATGTTACTAATCATTGTATCTTTGTAAAGAACAACGGCTGGGTGGAACTAAATACCTGGGTTAAATCCGCTTTATTATTTAAGAACGCAACTATTCGCTGGAAGTGGGTAGAATCTTCTGAATATAGGGTAGAGGAGTACGAGAATTTAACTGCAGAACAACTTGATATTATCACAGCAGAAAAAGATGTTGAAATAATCGAATTAAATACTGCATCAGAAATAATTGAAGGTGAGGAAGTTGAATATTATGAGCTAGCAAAGATTAGACGCAAAGTAGACACGTCTAAAATTGAGTTAGAAAATATTCCGCCTGAATCTTTTATGATTAATCGAACAGCTACATCAATAGCTAATTCTACATTCGTAGGAATCCAAACCGAAGTATCTTTATCTGATCTTCGCGCGCAAGGATTTGATGTACCAGACGAACTTGCAACAGAAGGTTCAGAAAATTTTGCGGGTTTAAAAGGTAACTACGGAGAAGGTGCTAACAGACAATCAGTAAATAGTGTCTGGGTAGGTGAAGAAGAAGATATCTTAGGCACGGCTAACAGAGAAATTACTGTTAACGAGGTCTGGATGAAGATTGACAGAGATGGCGATGGTATCGCTGAGTTGAAAAGGTTCATAGTGGCCGGTGACGAGATTTTATTAGAAGAGTATGCAGATAGTATACCTCTAGCTAATTTAAATCCTATCGAGATTCCGCATGCCTTTTATGGGTTGTCTATAGCAGACGTAACTCGATCAGCTACAGAGATTAAAACGGCTATTACTCGGGGTATGGTAGAAAATGTATACTTGACAAATTATGGTCGAGTTCTTGCAGATCCCAACACGGTAGATTTCCGTGCACTTCAGAGTCCCGAACCTCACCAGATTATTCCTACTAATGGTAGTCCTGTTGCCGCAGTGCAACCGATTACCCCGGATTCTCTGTCACCCTCGACGTTCTCTTTGTTAGAATTTATGAACAATGAGAAAGAGCAAGCTAGTGGTATGACTCGTGCAGCCCAAGGTGTAAATGAGAAATTGTTTGATTCTGGGAATTCAGCGGGTAAAGTAGCGCAAGTTCAAGCAGCTTCACAAAAACGTATTGCTTATGTAGCACGTAGATTTGCTGAAACTGGGTTTAAAGATTTGTGCAGAGGAGTATATAGTTTAATACTAGATAATTCAGATGCAATTCTGAAAGACTACGCTTATTATGGTGTTTCTTCTAAAGATTTAATGCCTTTAGAACACTGTACAGTTGATATTGATGTTGGACCTAATAGCAAAGCTAACACACAAGAATCAATGATGATGCTGGCAACTCAGATTATGCCAATGCTATACCAAACTCCTGAGACTAAGAGTGTAATTAATCCTGAGTCAGGGTTTAATATTGCTAAGCAAATGATGAATGCGGTAGGTATTGAGAATTGGACTGATTTTATTGTTGACCCAAATACACCACAAGGACAGCAGCAGCAGCAAGCTGTAGCTCAACAACAACAAGCGGCTAGTGCTGAAGCTCAGAAGGAATACGAAGTAGAGCAACAGAAACTTATGTTGACTCTACAGAAACAAATGGCTGATATTCAGAAGAAACAAGCTGATATGGAACTTGACAGAGCTAAGTTTGAGCATATGGTTGCTAAGGACAAAGCAGAGATTGCTTTAGAGGTTCAAACAGGTAAACCTACAAAGATCGGTAATTAATTCATAAAACGGAGGTTAAATGGATAAGATAGAACTAGGAAACCATGCCAAAATGATTATAAGTAATAAAGCTTATGATCTAATCTTCAAGAAAGTTAAAGAGAAATATTTAGAGGCATGGGGCCAAACAGGTTCACATCAAACAGAGTTGCGAGAGACTATTTATAATACTGTTGTGGCATTAACTGATGTGAAGAAAGAAATAGAATCGTTAGCAGTCGCTGGCGATAATGAAACATTCAAAAAAGAACAGGAGGATCTAAATGGATGAATTTACACTAAGTGACTTGGAGATGTTCAAGTTGGAAGAAAGAAATATATTACGTGAAATGCGCGGAGCAAAAAACCGCGGAGGGCACGGTCCCGTTATTAGGCAACTACTTGAAAAACTTACTTCAGTGCAAGTTCTTATTGCACGTTTTGAAGAAATAATCGAGCGTGAATCTAAGAAACAGGATGTTAAAAAGGTTAAAAAGGCAGCAGCACCTACTAAGAAAGCTGCTGCTAAATAAAGAATAATCTATAGGAGGATTATATAATGTCAGAGAGTTTAGAAACTACCCTAACAAATAGTCGGGATGTTAAAGTAAATTTGGTTGATGAAGATGCAATGTTAGAAGGTCTAGCGGGCGAGTTCTTTGGTGATGAACCAAAAGAAGATCTACCTAGCGAAGATATTGATAACGAAGTGGAGGAAGCAGCAGAGAGTGATGAAGCTGAGGCGCCCGAGACTGAACTATTAGAAGAAGAAAGTAATGACGATGATCTAGAAACCGAAGAAGAAGAGACTGAGGAAGATGCAGATGACTCGGAAGAAGAAGTAGAAGATGATAGCGAAGAACTAGATATGGAATACGAAGTACCAGTTAAAGTTGATGGTGAAGAGTATACTGTCCCTATGGCTGAACTTATCAAAGGTTATCAGACTGCCCAAAGCTCTAACAAGAAATCCATTGAAGCCAGTGCACAGCTTAAAGAAGCTAAGGCACTTGCAGAAGAAGCTACTACGCTTAAATCGCAAAATGCTGAATTGCTTGCTAATCAAATTGATGGCGAAGCAGTACAGTTAGAGGCGTATGATCGTAAAATACAACAACTAATTAATGATGATGATATGTTTGAATTGCCCAAATGGCAAGAAGCACGTCGTAATAAAGCTAAAGAGCTTGAGGCTAAGAAGAACGAAGCTACGCGTCTTAAAGATGAAGCTAATTCGGAAAAAATTCAAGCAGAGACAGCTGCTTTACAGGCGAGTAAAGAACAAGCTATCGCAACATTAGATAAAGATCTGCCAGGCTGGCAAGATAACTACGAATCTGTAGTTAATTGGGCAGTAAAAGACTTAGGTTTCCCTGAGTTTGCAAATGTTACAGATCCTAAAGTTATTGCATTAATGTATGATTATAAATCTTTAAAAGACAGCAAGAAAGTTGCGGTCCAAAAGCGTAAGAAAGCTCCTACTAAAAGTGTTAAGGCAACTAAGCCTGTGAACAAGAAGGCTAAAACTAATGAGAAGGAAAAGGAGCTACGCAATAAAGTCTTATCAGGAGACGCTACCGAGAATCAAGCTGATTCTTTCTTAGCGGGACTGGTAGACGGGATGTTTAGCGAATAATCTTTCTTATCTCTTAACAATTGTAATATTTTATAGGAAAATTTAAAATGGCAATATTTAGAACGGAAGATACGAAGGGTAAAAAGGAAGACCTCGCATCTTTTATAACTATGATTACCAGGGATGAAACTCCGTTTTTATCTTCTATTGGTAACAAGAAGGCTACCGCTGTTTTTCATGAATGGCAAACTGATGAGTTAGCCGCACCTGCCGCAAATGCCAAAGCTGAAGGCTCAGACTTTGATGCATCAGCGGTTGCAAGTACTAGCACAGCTCGTGTTGGTAACTACACGCAGATCCTTACTAAGCACATCCAAGTTTCTAAGACTCTTGACAGTGTTTCTAAGGCAGGTCGTAATTCGGAATTTGCGTATCAAATGAAGAAGAAGGGTACTGAGCTTAAGCGCGACTTAGAGCATGCTCTAGTTGGCGCCCGTCAAGTAACTAACGGCTCTGGCGCTGCTGATGGTGTTGGTGCGAATGCTGGTCGTACAATGGGTGGTGTCCAATCATGGATCCCTGCGTATAATACGTGGAACGTTTCTGCGGGTACTCCAGGATTTGCAGGGGGCAGCCACACAGCTGCTGCTGGTACTGCTGCTGGCCTAACAAGTGCTGCAGCAACTGCTGGTACTCACTCGCTTGCTTTAAGTGATGTTGACGAAGTAATGCAAAGAGTTTACGAAGAAGGTGGTAAGGCAACAGTACTTATGATGTCTCCAACTCAAAAGCGTAATTTCTCTGCTCTAGCTCAAGCTGCTTCTAACGTTCGTCGTAACGTTGATGAAAAAGGTTCAATCAGACAATCTGTTGAATTATACGAAAGTGACTTTGGCTTAGTAAAAGTTGTACCTAACTACATTCAAGGTCTCGCTAGTAGCGTAGACAAGAGTGATGGACTTGGTGGAGCTACAGACGTTATCGTTTACGATCCAAGTTGGTGGTCAATGGCTACTTTGCGTCCTCTGCACACTGCTGATGTTGGTGTACAGGGTGATAGCACAACTGCTATGATGATCGAAGAAACTACTCTAGAGTGCAGAAACTCATTTGCATCTGGAATGATTTCTGGAATTGGCGCAATCCAGGCGTAAGTTTTATTTGGAAATATGGGTGGCCCTTTTGGGCTGCCTCTATTAAAGTGTATTCAGGTAGTATATTTTAATAGAGGTACCTAACTTTAAATCGGAGAATTAAAATGAATAATTTTATTAGAGATACATATGGCAAGAACGGTGAATTCCGAGCCACACAAGATGTATCCGCTTATTTAGACTATGCTTCTAAATCACGAGCAGCAGCAAAAAGTATGTTTGCTAATCAAAAACAAAATTATAGATCATTTGCTATTATTCCGGATATAGTAGCTGTAGATATAAAAACTAGATTTGGTATAGATGTACATGATCCACAAAATAGTGCTGAACAACTGCGAAAGATTAGAAACATAGTTATACAGAACTACCCTCAATTATTGACGGGTAATATTATTAAAAACCCCAAAGGGAGATAAATTATGGCAGCAGTAACTAACCAGGCTACTCTACGAACAACCGTAGCAGATTGGCTAAACCGCTCTGACTTGACAAATGCACAGTTAGATCAGTTTATTGAGATGGGGGAGGCTAAAGTATACGAATTGTTAAGAGTGCCTGCATTAGAAAAGTCAGTAACCTACACAATTGCGGCTGGTGAACCTTACTTAATTATCCCCTCCGATTTTTTAGAATTAATTGAAATTAGAGCAACAGGTGGAGGTACATGTAGTGTTAATCCATCAACTAATACCACTTCAGCTTTGTGTGTAGCCGCAAATGGAGTATGGACAAGCACAAGTAATAATGACGATATTGTATTAACTAGAACTGACACTAGAAATTTGTATAGTTCCGATAAACACTCTATAGCTAACTCTTTTGCTAGAGATGGTGCTATATTTGTAGTAACAGATAGCTCTGGTAATATTAGTGCTAGTGGGACTTACATATTTAAGTATTATAAGTTAGATAATGCTATAGGCTCATTATATACTAATGGAGAAACTTTTAGGAGTACTAGTGCGACTTGTGGCAGTTTGCTAAGACAGTCAAATGGCGCTGCTGGGGCTACATTTGCTGCCTACTCACCCGCTAATGGATATGGAACTTGCACAATCAATCATGCCGATGTAGAAAAAGATAGTTGGTTGCTAGATGACTATGAAATGGTTTTATATGGGGCTTTATCAGTAGCATCAGAATATTTAGGAAATGACGAGGATGCCGCAAAATTTACTCGTCTATTTATAGAAAAGATAACAGCTACAAATATGAGAGCTAACAACGCAGAGTTAAAAGGTGCTAATACATCAATGCGTTTGCAAGGTTTTCAAGGCTTATAATTAAGGAGACATATTATGTCAAGAGGTTCATTTTACGATAATACTAACGAAGAAGAGCTGATCGCTAGTACACAGACTAATAGCACAAACGCAGCTTCAAGTGCAACAGCGGCAGCTGCAAGTGCGGCAAGTGCTGCAGCTTCTTATGACGCATTTGATGATAGATACTTAGGAACTAAAAGTTCTGATCCAACAACAGATAACGATTCTAATACTTTAGTAGATGGCGCTTTGTATTTTAATACTAGCAACAACGTAATGATGGTGTACGACCTAGGCAACACTACATGGAATAGGACTACTCCAACATCATCTGACCAAACAAAAATTAATACTGTATCTGGCATTCAAGCTAATGTAACTACAGTAGCAGGAATATCTAGTGATGTTACAACAGTAGCAGGTATATCAAGTGATATTGCAGCAGTAGAGGATATTAAAGCAAACGTAACAAGTGTTGCAGGTATTGCAAGCAATGTAACAAGTGTTGCAGGTAACGCTACTAATATTAATGCAGCAGTTTCTAATGCAACTAATATTAATGCAGCAGGAACTCATGCAACTACAGCTTCTACTAAAGCAACTGAAGCAGCAGCAAGTGCTACTACAGCCTCAACTAAGGCTACTGAAGCAGCTGCAAGTGCTACTACAGCATCAGCTAAAGCTACATTGACAGCAGCAGATGCAGTTGCAACAGCAGCAGACGTGGTATCCTCAGCAGCCAATGCAGCCAGTGCAGCAGCAACATATGATAATTTTGACGATAGATATTTAGGATCGAAATCAAGTGCCCCTACTGTAGACAATGATGGAAACTCATTAGTTGTGGGAGCTCTCTATTTTGATTCCACCGCTGCAGTAATGAAAGTTAATACAGCTTCTGGTTGGGTTAATACTTCAAGTGCAACTCTAGCCACAATGGAGAGATTTGTATTTACTGCTACAGCTAATCAAACAGAATTTACTGGAGCGGATGCTGGTGGTGATACATTAGCAATTGTTGTAGGCGCAGAGATAGTTACACTTAACGGTGTAGTATTGGAAGTTACCGCAGATTATACAGTAACTACTTCTAAAGTAACATTGAATTCAGGTGCTGCTGTAAATGACGAACTTAACGTATATGCTTTTGGTAACTTTGAGATAGCAAATCATTATACTAAAGCTGCAGCTGACGCATTATATGACGCTAAAGCTAGTTTAAGTGGCGCAGCATTTACTGGTGCTATTACAACTAATAGT
>Ga0098055_1001394_pt1 | contig 13156 bp, 32 predicted proteins | sample 17_taG_FD_75107 | JGI IMG/M metagenome (GOLD analysis project Ga0098055, IMG submission 75107) | Marine viral communities from the Subarctic Pacific Ocean - 17_ETSP_OMZ_AT15314 metaG | ecosystem: Environmental > Aquatic > Marine > Oceanic | place: Pacific Ocean | collected 2015-01-18 | reverse complement strand
TTCCCTATCTCTAAACTCTGTCGATCACCATACTTCCTCGCAGCTAATTTGGAAGCCATCCATTGTTTATGTTTTATGAAAGTATCGATAGCTTTAACATTAGCCATATCCATCTTACTCTCTGCTGACTTCTTGACTGCATCTTTAGCTACTTGATCTACATCTGCCATTGAGTATTCGATACCATCTTCTTTGGCCTGACTGTATAATTCTCTAAGACCAGTTTTCTTAGTTAACCACTGTCTCCATATCTCCCAAGATACATCGACTGTTTTCAATGCCTCTCTTATAGACTTACCTACTGCGAGTTCTTGTAACACAGTATCTACCAGTTCTTTTGTATATTTTGTATGTGCTGCCATTTAATGTATTGTTTCGTTTGTATGTCCTAATTCTGTAAAACTCTTATGATCCTTGAATACCGAGATGAAATCCTGGGCCTGTTCGCTAGTATCAAAGTTTGCGAACCTGATTAACACTATTGGTTGATCTTCTTCACTAGCTAGAAAAATAGTCGTTTCTAGTGATGAGTCGTCTAATCCTAGCGTAGAGAGCTGTGTATATTCTGTCGGTAGAGGATTTTTTTTTGTTTTTGATTTTTTCATGTAATTTTAATATGTAAGAAGGCTCAAGTTCAAGATAGCTGCAAATAGTGTTAAAATCCTCTGTACCTAACCATTCTCTAGCTTCTTTAATTATTTTCCATTCTGATATGTCAAAGTTTGGATGAGTAAGACCGACACTATCGCATAAGCCTCTAACCAATGTGTTAAGCCAGAGTTGTTGCTCTGGTTTCATAATAAATTGTGTGGATTTCTGACCGACTTCTCGATCTTAGTAATTACTTTATATTAACTATTCAATAATATAAATGGGTACAAATTGGTATATTTATTTATCATTTTGTTGAAACAACACATATTCAATATCTTCTCTTTTATAAAAAATCTTTCTTCCAACCTTATGATAAGGAAATTGAGGTCTTGCTGTATTTCTAAAATGCAACAAAGAGTTATAAGAATGAATAGGATACTCTTCTGCTACTTGTTTAGTTGTTAAAAAATCTGAAATTTTGTTGTTTGTTTGATTATTTTCTTTTTTAATTTTTAATATGTTTTCAGCAAATCTGATTAACTGACTGTTTGTAGCTTTATTTTTCATTGTGTTAGCTAATCTTGATGTTATTTCAATATTTCCTTTTACATATCCTTTTGTTGGATCAATTCTGTCTATTGATAATACATAATCGCTATTTCTTTTCTCAAATTTAACACCTAAATATGGACATATATAATTTGTTTCAATTAACTTTTTAACTACATATTCAACATCTATATTAAAATCTAAATTTTTTTTAAAAGCTCTCTTTTTAGCATCCGTAACTCTCATTCTAATAATACCAGTCCAGGTATTATATCTTTTTTCGTAATCTGTTTTTTTATGAGAATTTAGAATTATTACATACCCCAATGACTAATCAATAAATCAAGTGCATCTCTATATTGATCCATTCGTTTATGAGTAGCAGCTTTGTTATCTATAATTACATCCCAAACCAATGATTGATGTTGAATTGTTGCCTTCATAGCTTTATTAAACTCTTGTTCATAATCTATTTTTAAGATGTTAAAGAACTCTGCGCCATCTGGAATACCAGCTAATCTGTTAAAATTAAAAGTACAACTCTTCATTTTAGAACTAATAATCCCCAGGTACTCTAGTTTTTGTCCAGCTACATATCTGGTTGCATTTCTTTTAGCATCAGTAGGATCTAATTGATGCCTGGCATAATAGCTTTCATGGACTGAATTGATCTTTTTAGAGATATGTTTGTGAGATATCTGCATCTCAGCCATATCCGGTAATCGATATATTTTACCATTTTCTCTAATTAATGGTTGAGCTCCATAATCAATCTCTTGTGCTTGTGAGATTTCTTTTGGTTTAGTTCGTTGCTGCTTTTTTTTCTTCTTCTTTACCATAATCCTTAATCAATGTTCCATCCTTTTGATAAACCCAATCAACAAAACCAAAATTTTCTTTGGATCTAAAAAAAAGAAGATTATCTTTCTCTTCTATAAAGTTAGCTTCAATACTATGTTTCTTTTTAAAGTTGTCTAAATTGAATACTTCTTCATCATCGTTATAGCGTTCTTGAGATAACCAAGTGCTAAAGTGTGGTATGAATATTTGATTTTCTGTATTACGACAAAGTTCATTGTATTTATCAATGATTGACTCTTCACTAATTGCTACAGGAGTGTTTTTATATCTTTCGAGAGCTTTCTTTTTGCTGCCTCGCTTCACCATCAACGCATCCCATATATTATTAAAAGATACAGATACAGAATCAGATACAGATACTGTGCTAGAGGTTTGCTTCGCTTTTGCTAGACCACCTTTACGACCAGCTTCAGCTCTATGATTTATTTTTTCTACAGTTCTTTTATAATCATCTAACTGTCTAACATTATGCCATTTGTTATCTATAAGTTTAAACTTCTCTATTAAGACAGTGTTAATATCTGTCTTTAATAATTCAACTGTATCTGGATTGTTACTGTAAACATTTACAATGGTACAAAGTTGTTCAAAATTATTTGGTAATCCATCACCATTACGAACTCCAGCATGGCACATCAAAGTTATATAGATTCCTTTTTGTTGATGAGTAAAGTGAGCAGTACCTGTTAAAAAATCTTGATAGTAAAAATCAAAGTAAGGTAGTTTCATTTTATCAGTCATTAAGCCACCCTTCTTTTCTTAAAATTTTTATATCTCTCGCTAACCCTGGGGTAAAATCTATGTACAGGTTTCTTTTCAAATCTTTTAAGTATCTCTGTAAGTTGTTGTTGCTTTTGATTTCGAGCCCAAGCTGTATCTCTGTATAACTTGGTGATTTCAGGTGAGTCGTCTGATAATGGTGTATAAACCTTAATATTTTTTTTTCTAAGTCTTTTAAATCTTTCTGAGATTTTAATAATTCTTGACAATTCTGGCATAGGATCTCTAAAACCATTGACTCTCAATAGTTTTTTCCATATATGAACCTCGAAATTTACCCATGTTGTTTCGTTTTCCTTACAAATCTGAACATATTGATTATGTTGATCTAAAAGTAATAATAAGAATTTAAATGTATTTTTCAATATTTATTGATTAATTATCAATTAGTTGTTGATATTAAAATTTATTTGTTATAATTTCAATAGCAATAAATAGTCAAAAATAGTTTTAATTTGAAAAAAAAGGTGTTAAATTGATGAATATTGCAAGCTTACAAAATCATAACCAAAATAATAGTGAAATTGGAATAGATAATTTGAACAGAGCTTTTTTAAATATTTTACAAGAAAAAGGTATTACAAGTCCTAAAACATTATCTGAAATGACTGGAATTGACAAAGCTACAATCAGTAGGCAGATGTCAAACAAACAAGCATTATCATTAAATAATATTGCTAAATATGCTGAAGTTTTAAATGTTCCAAAAGGTAAATTTATTGAAGAATATACACCTTCATATTGGATTGTTGGTTATGTTGATCGATCAGATGGTAAAGTGACTGGTAGGCATGAAGAAGATCCACAAAAGGTTATTTTTCCTAATGAATGGACAAAAAAAGAAAACGAAAAAATACTTTATGATAAACAAACAGAACATTTATTAAGATACAATTTAGATTTAAATCAAAATACTGTGCCTAATGAAAAACTTATAAACACTTATTGTTTTATTAGAACTAAGGAAAAATACATGGCTGGAACTATTGGTTTTGTTACTGAAATTAAGAAAAATAAGGTTAGTTGTATGTATCTTGATGGAAAAGAATGTGATCTTAAACAATTTTACATGATTTATGTTATTACAAGCACACATAACATGAAGTTCCAACCTAATGATATTGCCATTGTTGATGGATAAAAAATAAATTACTAATTCATCAATTAAAGTTGATTTTTACAATAAATTGATTTATTTTGTCATTTATGGCAAATATTCGTCTGACTAACTTTCAGTTTTTTCATAGTCAAATATTCCAAAAACAAAATATGTCCTCCGTTGTAAATGTAGGAATTGAATGTTTGCCATACATAAATTATGGCACATATAAAATATAAAATTAAACAAACAGTCGTACCATCAGTAACGACAATTCTTTCAAGGTATAAGAACAGTATTGGTCTTATCATCTGGTCTAATAAATTAGGCCTAGAAGGTAAATCATATCATTCAGAATTAAATAAAGCTGCCGAGATAGGAACTAATTTACATGAATTGGCTCAATCACACATTGAGAAAACAGAATATGAATTACCTGATAACGAAATAACTCAAAATTGTTTTGATAAATTTTTAACCTGGTGGGGAGAATTTAGTGATGAGCATGAAGTTATTTTTTGTGAACAATCATTTACATCAAAGTTATATGAGTATGGTGGAACAGCAGATTTATTAGTAAAGAAAGATGACGAATATATCTTAGTCGATTTTAAAACAAGTAAGAGTATTTATCCTGATTATTTAATTCAAGGCTCTGCTTATAGGCAGATGATTGAAGAAAAATACGATTATAAAATATCTAAGTTTATTGTTGCACGATTTGGAAAAGACTCTGATGAGTTCGAAGCAAAAGAGTTTAACACAGACCAATTAGATTTATCTTTTGAATATTTCAAAACATTAAGAACTGCATTCGATCAAGATAAAGCACTTAACAAAATTATGAAGGAGAAGAAAAAATGGAAATAGAAGCCATGCCAAAAAACATTGCTAGTGCAATAAACAATGTGATGACAACTTTAAACAAGCCATTAAACAAAGATGCTAAAAATGAATATCAAAAATATTCTTATACAAGTATCGATGGTTTTTTAAGAGAAGTTCAACCAGCTTGTGCAAAAGCTGGGTTGATTATCATACCCCACGAAAAAAGTTGTGTGGTATCAGAGTCAGGAAAGAGTCTAACTGTAGTTTATGAATATATTTTAATTCATAAAGAGGGTGACACTTGGAACTTTCCAACAACAAAACACATTATAGTTCCTTTCGGTTCTGGAACTGCAATGGGTACTGCTCAAAGTTACGCATTAAAACAATTTATGCGTTCTTTGTTTCAATTAAGTACAGGTGAGAGAGACGATCTTGATGCCTTAGATCAAGACAAAATTAAAAAAAATAATAAACCAAAGGAGTTTAGCGATGACTGATGAAAAAGAATTTATTGATGGTTTTTTTGCAAAAGAACCAAAGAGAGATTTTATTAAGTGTTCCATATCAATTAAGAAAGATGACTTTACTAATTGGTACAAGAAGCAGCTTCAAAATAAAGAAGATGATTGGATTAACATTGATGTCAAAGAAGGTAAGTCTGGAAAATGGTACGCCCAGGTAAATACTTGGAAGCCAAAAATGACTGAAATAAATCAAAGTGACAATGATTTAAAATCTTTAGGTGACACAATCCCAGAGGATATTCCTTTTTAATGACGAACTTACTACTCCTCCTAACAATACTTATCCTATTGCTCATTAATCTTTTTATGGTTTGGGCAATAGGTTCAATCGTTAATGATATTAAGGAGAAAATATGAAAGAGATAAATATATCACACATAGAAAAACATTTATTCGATAAGAATAAACATGGGTGGGATAGAAAAGACTATCCTTTAGTAAAAGTAAAAGATGTCAAAGTCTTAAAGGTATTAAATGAAAAATCACACAAAAGTATATCTAACATTTTATCATTTAAGAGATACATCGGAGGTTAGTTGCGTAATGTGTGGCAACCAAGCACAAGATATTCATCACCTATCCCCAAGAGGGATGGGTGGTTCTAAATGTGCTGACCATATTGAAAATCTTGCTGCCCTTTGTAGGCAACATCATCAAAATGCAGAATTTAATCCTAAATATAATGCAGAAGTTAAATGCACAGTTTTAGACATGGTTAAGGAGGTAATACAAGCTCGTGGAAAGTTTTGATCCTAATAAAATTGCTGACAAAAAAATGACTGCCATCAAAGAATATAGGGCAGCTAAGAGAGAAAGAGATAGAACAGAAAGATTGTTAGACTATCAACTCGATCAAACATTTATCAATTTAAAGTTTAATGAACTCAAAATGTCTGTTGAAGATCGTAAGGCTAGAGCAAGAACTGATGAGTCTGTAGTTACTTTGAGAACAGAATTAGAAAAGGCTCAAGAAACTATGGATAATAAATATGCAGAACTTGAAAGAGTCATAACCAAAATAGAGTTCATGTTAGATGCAAATGCAACTAATAGACAAGAAATGAAATTAGGGAGTTTAGTAACATGAAATATCCAACAAGAAGAATTGGTCGATTATGGCAAGGCAAAGCATCTATAAAAGATTATGAAATAGAAAAAGCTATTGCAAAAGGTGGCATGATTTTAAAAAGGTTGGATAACAATGAACAGATGTTCCTAGATGTCGATCAACTTAAATCAGCACTATTAACCAAAACCTCAAGGAGTTTTCCACCAAGATTTGAAGGTGAGACTGAGTTTAGACTCTGCAATATCTTTTGGAAATCACCAGAAAATACAAACCAGGAGAAATTACTATGATAGAAGAATTGTACACAATGAAGGAAATATACCCTAAATTTAAGGCTAAATCAGAAAGGTCTTTTAAAAGGACTATAGATAGTTTATCTTCAAGACACCCAAAAGAACAATGTTTTAATCGATACTTTGGAAGTAAACAAGTGTTTACCAAAGAAGATATAGAGAGGATTAAGGCATTATGCTTAAAATAACTAAAAGAAAATACAGTAAATACTTACAAATTAGAGGTACTTACAAAACTCCATTTAAAACTTATAAAATTGATTATGAATCTACTGGAACTATAAACAAACAAAAAGCTGAAGAGTTTTTATGGGGTTTGCAGAAACAATTAGATCAAGGAATTTACAAACAAAATAAAATTAAAAGACAAACATTTGATGTTAACTTTGTAACAGAAAAACTTTTAAATAGCTTTGACCAATGTCCAAGCGAAGCAAGAAAACCTTTTTTTGAAAAGAATGCAGATTGCATTGGTGATACATTATTAGAGGACATAACTAATCAAAAGAAAGAAGAATTAATACACCTAAGATATCCAGTAGGAACTGAAACCGGTGATCTTATTAAGAAATATAAAGGGAAAACATTTACATCAATACCACTAGAAGAAAGAAAAGTATTATCTTCTAAGTATAACACTATTAATACAACTGTTATTAGACCTTTAAGTAGATTAATAAGTTTTGCAGCAGAAAATAATTGGTGTAAGCCTTATAAAGTAAAACAACTCCCACAAATCTCAATGAGAGATAAAGATAAATATGTGTGGACGAGAGAAGAGATAGTAAGATGTATGGACTTCTCTGACTTCGAAATAAAGTTCTTGTTAATATTTCTTTACAGAACTGGTGCTCGAATACAAGAAGCTCTTGATATGAATTTTGCTAGATTAGATCCAAATGGTCGTTCTATGATTGACCTGGATAATAATGAATTAAATATATTTGAAAATAAAACTCAATCTTGGAGGAACATACCTATACAAAGAAATGATAATGAACCAGAATTATCTTTATGGCATTGGTTACAAAAGATTAATGATAGGGAAGGATATTTATTTTCTTGGAGGTTTGTAGGCCATAAAAAAAATACTAATAATGGTTTAATACCAAGATGGAGAGAAATGTTAAGTTTTGCTAATGTCGATCAAAATAAAAAAAGACATTCTTTGAGACATACTTTCGCTTCAGAACTATCTAATAAAGGTGCATCGACAAATGATATTATGACAGTTGGTGGGTGGAAGTCTGAGACTATGGTTTATAACTATGCAAAGGTAGATAAGAAAAGAAAACAGAATCTTATTAATAGTTTGTAAATTGATAGACATTTTATGGACATATAAAGAATTGACAAAAAAAAACCTTATAAATCAATGTAAATTAGGTGTTGACCTATCATTGGTAATAATGTACTCCTTAACCATAATGAACAAAAATCGACAAAAACTTGTTCTTTTGGGTAATGCCAAACCAAAGTGTGCATTTAGTTTCAATAATTTATGGACAATAAGTGGACATTTTGGGATGGCCTTTTTAAGGAGAAAATAATGGATTATACTAAAAAAATAACTGTAATGCGTGAAGGTCAAAAGTTTTTAAGAAACTTGAATGCTAATGGTAAGGCATTTCATTTAGACGATGATGTAGAAGAATGTTTCAAGATTGGTAAAGATGGTGACCTTACTTTAAAGGAGGCAAATTTACTGACTGAAAGACAACAAGAATTACATAGTATTGATTGGGGAATGTTTGGCGATTGTCATGGGTTTCATTGTCATATTCATAATGATGGATTAGATACTGAAGGTAATTTTTATTTTGAAAATGAATTTTTAGATCAATATACAATACAAGATGTAAAAGATGTCTTTAATGCAGCATCTAAAAATTTTAATCATGAAAAATATTTAGGATGCAATAAAGAAACAGGTGCATTAACTTTTGGTCATATAGACGATGTGCAAGAATTTCATTCAGGTGGTGGTTTTTATCATTTATTTATTCTTTTACAATCTGGTCATGTAATTTCACATAGTAAAGCTGACAAATTTTTAGAAATTTCTAAAAAGAAATGGGAATCAATCATAAAGTATTATGAGTCAGATAGTGAAAACGAAGAAGATGGTTTTGGGTATGAACCTAACAATGATGACCATGAAAATAGGTGTTTAGATTTTTCATTAAATAATAAGGAAGTAAAATGACTAAAATATATTTTCATATCAAACTTGTGGATGGTTCTACAAAAATACTAGATCAAGAGACTTATAATAATATTAAGAAAGATGGTGTCTTGGTATTTACCCATATTAAACAATGGGTAGTAAGGGAGGCTGCGTAATGTTTACTTGTGTTATTGAAGATAGTCCTGAGTTTAACAAAAAACTAATAAGAACTTACAAACCTAGAAAAAGACTGAACATCTGGATTTTTAGACGATTTAGTCCATTATTTTTTCCATTTATATAGCTTTACAGGGGGTGTTTAACGACACCCCTTTATGATTTATCCACTAAAATAGTTTTCTTTACCCATGTTTTTGGGATTACTTGGACTCTTCCACAATCAGAGTCACCCTCTCTACCGAGATCAGCACAGATAGTTATATAATCTTTTTCTTCTTTAAGGACAAATCCAAGACTATAGACAGTTGGTGGTTTTGTTTTTAGTGCTTCTTCTAATTCAATCCAACCACTTGCACATTCATAAGCATCGATCCATTCTATAAGAACTATATCTCTATCTTTTTGCGAAGGTTTTGACATTGGTTGGTTTACCACCTACACCTTGTGTTTTTGATCGTTTTCTTTTAACAGCAGATTTAATTTGTGATTTAGTCATGCTCATTGCTTTAGACTTAGGAACACACTTAGGGTACTTTCTCTTACTACCCTTTGCAGATTTTCTACCACACTTGGCATATCCACCACCTTTTTTTGGTGAACCTATATCTACCCAATCCTCTTTAAACCAACGAGATAATCCACCACTAGCTCTACTCATGCCTTTTTGGTTCTATAACCCCCACCTTTTTTTTTGTATTCTCTAACTAACCAGGCATTTGCATAAGCAGATGGATAAACATCAAACTTGCGTTTTGCTGCTGATTTTACTCTTGCATATAGAGCTTTGTTAGTGGGTACATTTTTAGTTGCCATGATTATCCTTTATGTTTTGTTTGAAGTGTAAACTTAGCCATCTTTACTGCACCCTTATGAGGTTTGTAATCACCCTTCATAAGTTTGTATGAAGAACCAGACTTCATCCAATGGAAACCTCTTGGTGCTTTTATTGATTTAGATGCCATTATTTCTTCTTCTTTCTTTTCTTTAATTTTTTAAAATCAGCAGCTTCTATTTTCTTTTTATTACCAGCTACTGCTGCCAACTTCTTTTGTTTTGGTGAGTATTTTGAAAAGGGCATTAGTACCTCTTAGATTTTTTTGCTTTAGTTTTTTTAGTTTTCTTTTTAGTCTTAGTTACTTTCATCTTCTTACCATATCCATATCCCATTTTAGTTTCCTTTCTTTACCATTTAACTTTGTTTGCCCAATATGCTGCTGACATCTTTCCTTTAGCGATGTTCTTTGCATGACGAGCTTTAAATGACTTTGCTCTTGCAGTCATCTTTCTATCACCGGTCTTACCTTGCTGACCAAAGCGAATTGTTTTTACTCTTTCACCTTCTTTTGCAACAACGACATGAGATTTTGTTTTATGACCTGGAGTTCTTTTAGGTTTGTTAAAACCAGCTACACCAGCTCTTTTAAGCCTCGGATCTTTGCTCATTTGCTATTCCTTGTGAGTCTAATTTTACTTGTTCTTGTTTTTCTAGTTGATCTACGAAGGATTGATCTTGTGATGAGGCATGATCTACTTTTGCTTTTTGAAAAGCTAAAACATCATCAACAGTAATGTTGCGTTTTTCTTCTCTTAATATTGCATTCTTTTCTGCCCAATTATCAAGTCGTTCATTAAGAAATTTAATGTGTAAATCTTTCTCTTCGTTATCTTTTTTAAGTTCTCTGTTTTCTTTCTTAGCTTTGCGTAACAGAGTCTCTACTTCTTTAATGGTGCTCATTTTTTACCTAACACTTTTCCCATTCCTCTTAGACCAAATGAACTTGCTATTGCCCCATACATGGCAAATTGAAACCACTGTGGAGTTCGTGAGAGAGCATCAAAGCCTCTCTCTGTATAAGGTTGTAATGGTGGAATGAAACACATACCTATGATAATAATAAACAAGATAGTCCACGCTTCGTCTTTCCAAGAGTCTTTAGAACCTTTGATAGCTTCTAAGTCGTACTCTATCTCACCTTTAATCTGTTTATTTAGTAACTCTGTCTTTGCTTTAATTTCAGTGACTTTTTGTTCTGCCTTTGCTTTCTTTGTATCTACGACACCTTTAACAACTTCACCAGCTACACCCATTAAAGGTTTTAATAACATAGTCCACATATTAGGCCTCCTCTATTAGTTTAACCATTGGCGCATATCTTGAGGTGAGAGTTCTATAAAGACGACTATCTTTAAGTTGATTTGCCATTTCAACAAAGTCACCATCTTGCATAGCTTGGCGCATATTGACAAATTGGAACAATTTAGGCTCACCAATATTGTAGGCTATCTCTATAACACAATCTTTAATAACTTCTGGAACTTCACATTTACCAATGTATCTTTCTGCTGCATGAAGATAGACAAGAAAGTCTTTTTCAAACTGTTGTTCTAATACTTCTTTTGAATATTCAACTTCTGGTTCATAAGGATCACCATCTACACACTTATGGCCATATCCGATAGTCATAAAATCTTCTTTGATGGTTTCACCATTAGCTCCTCGGTACTCTAGGAAGTACCCAGTTTTAGAGAACCCTTCCGAAGTCTTGATTTTATCTTTTACTTCTTCGTACATTCTATCTCCTTTAATCGTTCATAAGTTATTTCTGTAATGTCTTTTAATAAAATAGGAATGTTACCAATATCTATTTCTGTTGGTTTGCCAGGTTCTATGTCTTTATATTCATCTTTTGTAAGGCTGATATAAAGTTTACCAGATTGATAGATTATTCTCATATTTGTTTATTCCACCTATTTCCTCTTTTAAGTATCATTGGTATAAGCTGTGGAACGCCATTAATAATTATTCCACATCCTAGAACTGGTCGTCTAATGTTTACTTTAGAATAAGCAAAAGCTAATGAGTCCTTGTCTATTAAACATCCTACATTCATGCCCCACCTTAAATGTTCAGGACTTGACCAATAACCTATACGAAACTCTGTATGATAATGGCCCTGGACAAAATTCATGCCTATTGACATAGAAGATTTGACTGGATCTTTACTCATGTTATGGCAAAAATAATATTCACCATAATTATCTTTAATAATTAGTTTATCGTGCCAACGCCATTTATGTTTATCGACACCTAATATATCTGGATAGTCCTTCACTACTAAGGAAGGAAAGCCATGATGCTTTCTTTTCCTATAAACCATAGAACCATGATTGCTATGAAGTAAATCCATTTTAGGAAATAACTTCTCAATCATTTTGATCTTGTATAAACCGAGCTCTAATTCTTTAGAGGCACTTGGTAAATCAGGATCAGAATCATGAAAGGATAAAGCATGGTAATCTAGTTCATCACCAATATTGACAATTCTATCTGGTTTAAATTTCTTTTTGACAGCTTCTAAAAAAGCAAAACTATCTGTATGACTGTATGGTTCGTGAAGGTCTGAGATTATTAAAATCTTAGACATCTTCCTCCTTTATGTATTGGTCGTAAATTTTGAAGTGCAAAAAGTAGTTATGTAAGTATGGGGTATTTCCATAAATTGTTGAGCTAAAACAACTGATGCTTGTCTGCACTCCTCTTTTGTATCGTAGGTTGTGTCATAAATGATATTTTGGACACAAGTATTCTCTAATGAAACTAAAGGATCTTGGACACATAGCCAAAAAATAATAAACATCTTCATTTTCCGTTAAGGTATTTCTCTATCCATATAATTTTTTCTTTAATAACAGCTATATCTTGCTGCATTGCAGATATGGTATCTGCTTTCCTTTCTACAGCTTCTAATCTTTCTGACCACATTCCCCAAGTCATTGCTAAAGAAACAATGATAACTAAGTATGGTAATATTGCTTTAATATCTATTTTCATGACTTTCTTAGACTTCTAATAAATTCTCTTCCTTGGATAGTTTCAATATCAGCTTCTACTTTTGCACACGATATTTGAACACCATCAGACATATTTCTTTTCATTATTCTTTTTTTTTCTAAGCAATCATTGATACCTTTCGTAATAGTATGCTCTATCATTTGCCCATTACTGAATAATAATAATGCGATTATAATTTTAGTGACCATTCTGTCGTACCTTGTCCTTTAATGATTCTATGTCTTCTAATGCCTTGTCCATATCTGCTTGAAGTCTTTTAATATTGACTTTGTTGTGAGACATATTTTCTAAATCCTCACTCATGCTTTCTACTTGTCCAGCTATGAATTCCAACAACATAAATTGTTCTTGATCTA
>Ga0098055_1001393_pt1 | contig 13166 bp, 9 predicted proteins | sample 17_taG_FD_75107 | JGI IMG/M metagenome (GOLD analysis project Ga0098055, IMG submission 75107) | Marine viral communities from the Subarctic Pacific Ocean - 17_ETSP_OMZ_AT15314 metaG | ecosystem: Environmental > Aquatic > Marine > Oceanic | place: Pacific Ocean | collected 2015-01-18 | reverse complement strand
ACCATAACATTTACTAGCGGCTCTGCGGCGATTATAAGATTCATAAATGAATTTTGCATCTTCTCCGTGATGGTATTGAAGTTGCTCATCTGAGCAGCCTGTTCTTCAATGTCCTGTGGGGTTAGTTCTGGTGGCACAATAGAGTCGAAGTTTCTTGCCATAACCAAAGCTAGCTGGTTAACGTCCTTGAGACCAGCAGCTGACGCAATCGCCTGTTTCTCGTAGTAGCCCATATCTTGGAAGGATCTTCCAGTCTGGTCTAGTGCGTCGGCTAGCATCTCGAACCTTGCTGCGGGGTCAGTCTCTCCGACCATTTCTAGTGTACTCAAGAAGGGACCGCCCAATACTGCATTTAGCCTGCCTACACTCTGTGCTGCACCTTCGAATGTATCGAACTGTCTCGTGATGGCTACTAGTTCAGCAATAGGGATATTTGTGGCCTTGGCCTGCACTGCTAGAGAAGCAAACTGATCCTCAAGCTCCGCTGATGAATTTGCTGATGCTCCGAGGACTTGGCGGGCAGCTTCAAATCCGCTGGTAAGCTCGTCAATGGGCATACCTAGTTGTGTTGCTAGTCCGGCCAAGGCGGTATTGAATCCCTGAGCTTCGTTCATTGAAAGGCCCATAGATTTATTTAGGAAGAGTACATTCTTGGCCTGCATATCTAGGCCAAAGCCCATCTTCTCTAGCATTGCTGCAGATTGCGCAATCTCTGATCTCTGCGTCGCTGTTAGTTCTGTAAATCCTCTGACCTGTGTGAAGAAGCTTTGGAAGGCTGCTGTCGCATCGTTGACACCAACGCCGACATTTAACAACTCTGTTGAGAGATTTACCAACTCATCACTGTATTCGCCCGTGTTTCCTGTTGCTCTGTTGAATGCAACAACAGACTGGTCAATGGCAAAGGCCATTCCAACATTGGCCGCCACAACAGCCATAGAAGCTTGTACGGCTGCGTCAGCCATTGCCACCTGAACGTTTTCTAGCGTGAAGAGTTGTGCTGCGGCTTCGTCTGCATTCTTTCTCAATAGATCAAGAGCACCCGAAAAGCCACCTGCTGCCTTTACTGCTCGGCCTAGGCTTGTCTCTGCCGTCTCGGAAACGCCAGTGATTGCTGTATAGAATGTCTTGATGTCGTTGACGTTCTTTCTTTCTAGCTCCGCGATTTCCATTAGTCGCTGGGATTCGGTCTCCAGTTGAAGCAGGCGAGTCTTATGTCGGGCAGACGCTTCATCGTCTCCCTTCTTAACGGCTTCCATATAAGCGCGCTCAGCTTCTGCAGCTGATGCTCTCGCTTGGCCAAGCTTCTCTTCCTCGGCTGCCATACGCTTGAGGACTTCAGCGCCGTTGCCTAGAATGGTATTGGCCTCGATTCTAGCGAGGTTGAGTTCTTTCTGTAGTTCGAGTCGAGCTGCTTGTTGTTCGTAGCTCTCCAAGTCTCTACCGCCAATATCACCTTCGGCCATAGCCTAGCTCCTACTTAAATGGCCACTTGAGGCCGGTTTCTCTTTCGAAATTACGGATTGAAGTTGCCAATCTTGCTCGTGACTGATAGGTCTGTCGATTACTAAGACCGTATCTCTGGATGGAATCGATGTACCTCTTTTCACCTTGGATTGCGCGAGCAAAAGCTTCTACTTCTTTCTTGTCGCCCGATACGCCAATTGGTAGATCGATGTCGCCAAAAACAGACTTAAGAATAAGTTTGACCCAAGCCCCGAACATACCTGCGATGCCCTCTGTCAAAAGGCCATTCTTTTTGGCCATCGAGAGATTGAAGTTAAATTCGTAACTCTGTGATTCGTTTACTGGGGCTGTGTTAATATATTGTTCGTATGCGTCGGCAAGGTCGCGCTCCACCTTGTCTGCTACCTGATTTACATCAGCAGTATTGAAGTTAGCATCGTCGGAAAGGAACTCATAAATGGCCTCTCGGGTCAGCTCTTTGCCGGACAACGCCTGCTTACCTTCGTCACTAATCGCGTCGTTGGCGCCGATCATATTATCTAGACCCAATGAATTAGTCTTTGCCACGACGTAGTTTAGGAACTTGCCTTTCAAGCCCGTTACGTATTCTTCTGGTTCTGCAATGAACCGTGCAACAGCAGCTTGAATAATCTTGTCGTTATCGTTTTCTGGCTCTGCTGTCACCTGCTGACGTGCAACTACGTTAGGCTTAATCGCGTCTGTGACTTGGTTGATGACTTCATCATCTAGCTCAGTGACATTGAGTTCGCTCTTTAGAAAGTCGAGAATCTTGTCGACTACTGTGCGTAGCTCTTCTTTCTCAAACTTAGCTTCGAACAATTCTACTTCATCGTCGTCTTGGGTGGGAGCTTTTCTGGCCATCGCAGTCTCTAGGGCCGCAAAGGGAGGCATCCTATCGGCAAAGAAGTTCACCACTTCATTGTACCTGTTTGAGCCGCGTGTTTCCTCGCCAATCATAAGCAAGAATCTGGCAGCGTAATCTAGGAGGTCGTCATACTTCTCTACGTATTCGTTTTCGAACCTCTGCAGTGTTCTTACGTCTGCTTCAGCCATAGTATACTCCATCATTATAAATAGTTTGTAAAAAGAAAGCCGGGACGATCCCCGGCTATTTATTTTTGTTTTGAGCTTCTTCCATCATCTTCTTTTCCTCTTCCTTCTGTTGAACTAGGCGATTGATGAACCAACGCCTAATAACAACTGGAAGATTATAAGCCTCGAAGAAAGACCATTGGCCGTGATACTTTAGAGTGAACAACTCTTCATACACGGCCTGAATGTACTCATTGCCTAGGCCAAAAAAATTCTACTGACATAGGCAGTTCCACCTCCTGTTCCGCTCCGCAGTTTCCACAGTTAAGTGATACTTCTGTGTTCATTGCTGGACTTACAGCAGCGTGAATGTCACGTAGGTACTTTGAATCCCTGAATGGCATATTCTGGATGAACTGGTGTAGCTGCGCTCGTGCTGTGACACCATTAATGCTATGTACCGAATAGAGCATCTGTGTTGTTAGCGCTCCTACCTCAACATTATTCTTCTTCTGCTTTTTAAGGTAATCGGTGATCTCTCTTTCGTCCTTGCCTGTGAGGAGTCGTAGAGCAACCTTGACCTTGGTAGCAGGAAGAGTACACACGTAGTGGCCATCTTCAAAGGTCACGCCAAGCTCGTCGAGATTTGGCTCTTCACGAGGAGCAATCTCTGTAAGATCAAACTCGTGTGATACTGCGTTGTTGCAAGAACGGCAGAAGAACTTTGCGTTATAGCCCTCGCCATATGCAGAAATTCGTGCAGCATACATAATAGCTGTCTTGTCGCCCACTAGCATTGATGATGCGTTGACACGCTTATCAACGATAATGCTCTGGATTAGGCGGTCTAGAACCACGCCTTTCTTGATTAGCTCCTGTGATGAAAGAATGTCTTCTTCCTTCGCGGTCATAAACTTAATTTCTACACTGTCTTTGCCGTGTAGAGGATGGCCAGCAGGATAGTGAATACCCTTAGAAGGTAGGTCAACGAACTGTGTTGGCGCTACAAAAGACATTAGATCTGTGATGTTTGGCTGCGCTGGCTCTTCTGCAGCAGGAGCAGCTGGCTCTGCGGGAACCGCAAAGCGTGAACTGTTATCTCTCATAAATATACTCCATAGTATAATAGACTTCTATATTATAACTCATCAATACCTGAAGTCAAGAACTATTTTGGTTTGTTTCCAAAAGCGTATGTGTTTTTCTTGCCGGAGGTGCCAAGCTCTACTTCAAAGCCTGTGTATCCTACAGTTGCTTGAATTTCTACGAACCCGTCTGCGGAGTAATCTAGGTTTCCGAAGTCAACACTTAGAAGGTGTGCTTGGTGCAGTGTCCATCTCTCAACAACCTCAAGATTTGAATCTCTTCTAGTAGCTCCGGCGATAGCAGCTGAGGCTCCTGCAGCAACGGCAGAAGTCGCAGCACCTGCAGCGGCGGTGGCGGCAGCCGCAGATGCCACTGTCGAGGCGTCAAGGCCCCTTGTTAAATCGCTTACTCTTTTATGCGCAAGTTGACTAATCTCAAGCGTGCCAAAGTTGTTAGAGGCATTTGCGAGGCCGTAGTAGTCATTTGTCTTTGCATTTGTTTCTAGGTATTGCATCAGCCTATCTACAACTCGATTATTACCTTCTTCTGTTCCGTTTGGGTCGATGAATGTGATGCTAATCGGACTGAAGGCTTGTAGCGCGCCCGGATTAATATAGCCAAGCTTTTGCCCTGCTTGGCCAGCGCCCATAACGAAAGCGCCGGCCTGCGGGCCTGCATTGGCCTCAAACTGCACTGAAGGCTTGTTTACGTTCTTTGCAAACCATAAAACTTCGTCCCCAAAAAGACCATTCATTCTTACTAGGAATAAATCTTGCCTCTTTGGGGACAAATTGTTTGCACCGACTTGGGTCCAGAATGCCATTGAGTAACCTCTCTAATAATAAGTAGAAGTTAACTCAAATTATGGCTGGAATAGACCGTTTGATAGTGCAGCGTCTGGTACGTCTGTATCGAAGGATGTGTAGCTTGCCCAATCGTAGCTTAGAGTTAGAGCTACAGTCATTAGCTCCTCATCAGTGTAAGATAGCTTGGAAGGGGTAATCTGCATAATGAATGCGTTGTTGAGCTTCCACTGGTGTAGTGGAGCACCCTGTGCATCTAGAACCTCGATAAGAACAGTGCCGGTAGCGTTGGTAGCGCCAGCCTTGCTGATGGAGTTGTACGCGCCATCATTAGGGTTAGCTGGGATAACGTAGCCGGTGTTCTGTAGAGTTAGTAGAAGCTGGTCTAGTGTACCGGGGGTTACTGGATCAACAAGAGTCATAGCAACTTCGTTCCAAGTAAGCTTTGATGGCCAGTGGAACTTGTGCATCATAAAGTCGTGTGATGCCTTGCTCATTGTGGCCTGTGGCTGATCTACGTCCTTCGCCCACCAAATCTGCTCTCCGAAGAGAGTGATTCGGAAGCGGAAGTTACGCTTAGGATCGGTCTTTGCTGGTGCGGTCCAGAAATTTTGTGGATCACTGAATGCCATTTGTAAAACTCCTTATTCTCTTATAATTAGTATCAATCGTCAAATGATGCGCCGGAACGTGTAATTACGAAGTCGAGCGCAATGAACTCGATGGAGCGAGTTGGCTTGACAAAGACCTTCGCGTATAGGATGTTGCGGTCAACGAGATCAGCTGTAGTAGTAGTCTCGTCAAGGATAACGCGGTACTCTTCTAGGCCGAAGCGAATCTTAACGTCTGCCAAGAATGCGTCTGCGGAACCCTTGAAGCGATTCCAAGTAGCTGGAACGTTCTGCTCGAAGAGTGTAGTAGAGGCAATCTGGGAGATGCCCTTCTTCAAGAAGACGAGGAGGCGACGGACATTGATGCGGTCTAGAGCAGATGGTGTTGCCTGTAGTGTCTTCTGTCCGAAGACTACGATTCCCTCTGCAGGGAAGCGAGCGATTGGGTTAACATTACGGCTGTAGAGTAGGTCGCGATCAGAAGCATTTAGAACTTCGTCAACTGCAGTTACTGGAACGCCGCCAGCGCCTGTTGATAGGCCGCCGCGATTGAAGCCGGCTGGTGCGAACCAGACATCTGCTACTCTCTCTGTGTTAGCGAGAACGCCAACAGCAGGAACACTTGGAGGTACGCGAACAGGTACACCGTTAACGGTATCCTGAATCATAACCCAAGGGTAGTAAGCTGCACCGTAGGAGTTATTCAAGTTTCTAGCGTCAATGCCGTCGAGTACAGCCTGAACGTCGCCCTTGCGGCCAACCTTGGTTGCTTGGTACTCTTCGTGGGCTGGAGTGTAGCCACCCTCAAGATCGATGATGCCGAGAGCATCGCCGCGAGCTTCACAGACTTCTAGAACACGGTCAGTAATGCCAGTGTACCAGACGCCGGGGACGCTGAGGAGGTTGTACTCGAATTGCTCTGTGTCAGCTAGAATGTCGAGAGCGGTTCTGTATGAGTTAAATACGTAGTTACGCTCTAGGGTTACGTCAGTCTGGCCGTCCATTAGCTTGTTACGAAGCGGCTCACGCTCTAGGATGTCTAGGCCGTCGAAGCCACCGAACATTGGAGCGGTGAACTTGTTGAAGCCAGCGTCAAGAATGTTCTTGTAGCTAATGCCAGTTGGTAGACCAGAGCCGTCATCAGTTGCTGTGAAGGAGGTGCCAGCTGCACGGGAGCCAGAAGCGAAGACTGCACGGATAATGTTTCTTCTAGGTGAGTTCGCGAATGAGTACTGTGAACCAGTTACAACCTGAACGTCATCTAGAGTGAATGCGCCTTGGAACTGTAGGCCGTCAGCTAGGGCGGTTAGGCCGAAGCTGTCGTCCCAGCTAGCAGCGCTGATTGCGTTTGATCCCATAAAGCGGGTGTAATCAACGTATCCTCTGTTCGCAGTGAGTGAGCCCTCTGCCTTGACAGTGCTAACACCGAAGAAGTCGGTTCTAGCTGCGGAGACATCGGAAGCAGTTACGCGGGAAGGAATGTCTGGGAATGTTACTAGGGTATCAAACTGGTTTGATGAGGATAGGAGGTAGTTAGAAGCTCCGACACCGACTTGGTATCCGCCCTTGTTGATGAATGCGTCAGTAGGGGCTACAGTGTCATCAGTCTGAACAGCCTTGTCAGCAAATCGTGGTACGCCGTAGTAGCCGAATGGTACGAGTGAAGGTGTATCACCGGCCTCTACCTCGGAGCTTACAACAACGCGAACGAGCTGTGAGCGGTTAGGGAAGTCGCCGTATTCACGGAGAACACGGTTGGTCTCGTCAAACTGACGGTAGCTGTCGCCGATTCTAGCAACAATGTAATCTGCGGAGTTAGGGTTGAGGTTAACGCCGCTGAACTGTTCTAGAACAACTGGACGAGTGTCGCTATCGTTAGCGTCACGGATAAGAACATCGAATGTTCCGAAGTCAATGTTGTCATTCGCGGAGTAACGAACGTTAGCGATAGAGACCTTAACGCCCTTGCTAGTAGCTTCGCCCTGTCCGTCGATGGAGACAAACTTGAATAGTGGAACTGCTCTTGAACGGTCAGCTGGGCTGAATGAGCCAGTGTTGCTGCTGAGGTCCTGTGAGATGAACCAAGGAGTCTGTGACTCTCTGTAGCCCTCTGTTCTTTCGGCTAGACCAGCGGTGCCAGCCTTGTTTAGAGGTACAACAGCTGCGACATACTGTCCGCCGTAACCACTGATGATGTCTTCCTTGATGCTGCGCTCGAAGGTCTCACCAAGCCAGTACTGCTTGTCGGAGTTTCCGCTCTCGACTGAAGTGCCCTTACGACGGTAGGTCATAAGCTGTGGGTTAGTGTTAAGGACCTGACGAATGTAGTTAGGTGAACTTTCGTCAAGTGATACCTTGTACTGTTCTGCGCCTGAAGAGTTTGAAATCTCAAGGGTAACCTCTGGGCTTGTGCCGAGGATGAAGAGAGTATTCATACCAGCGCCGGTTGCGCTTGGGTTAGAGTGTAGTGTACCGGATGGGTAAACTGCAGCGCCTGAAGCGTAGATAACAGCTGCGAGTGAGCCTGTGCCCTCTGTACCCGCAGAGCCGGAACGCATTAGGAAGAGGCCGAATGCGCCGGCTGTCTCTTCTGCGTCATCGTTGGTAGCATTAGTAGGAACGTCAAAGCCAGCCTGACCGAAAGTATCGGCTACTGCGCTCTGGTTCTCTGCGCCAACAACTCTAACGAAGGTTAGAGGAGTTGAGCCGGCCTGAAGGTGGGCCTGTGCAGCGTATGTGCCGTATAGGGCAGCGTTCTGTGCGCCCTCGCGCCATACATCACCGGGCTGCTGTCCACCTGCGACTGGAGCGCCGAAGATGCTTGTAAACTCGGAGAATGAGGTAACTCTTGTTGGGGTAAAAGCTGGTCCTCGGGTTGAGCGACCTACAATTACAGGGCCTACTAGATCAGGTAGAGCAGGAACTTGTGATCGGTCGATTTCGGATACGAAAATGCCGGGGGACACAAAGCGAAACTTTCTTTCGTCAGCCATAGTGGAATACTCCTATTAGTAACATTCAAAATAAATAGTTATTTCAGTAGTCAAAAGACTACTCGCGATAAAATGATTTTCTGGTTAGCTCGTTGATGTCACCAGTAATTACTGTTTCTCTGGGCATCTTCACTTCTACATAGTTTTCAACTACTGAGAACTTTGGCCTTTCGTCATTTGGCCCATCTCCCATAAGATAACCTAGCACCCTAAAATTGATGTCTGTTGAGAAAGTTCTAAGCTCTTCTCCTAGATTGTTGAAGTTATTATCTGTTCCGAAGTTGCCTTCAATGAATACTTCATATCTGTGCCCTTCAGCTTCAATAAAGAATGTATTGATTTGTCCTGTTCTTGTCAAGAAAGGAGTTGTCAAATGATTCATTTGCTGCAAGTGGTCTGTAACGATCTTAAGGTTGTAGTTTACCTTGATATAGGTTGGAAGTGGAGCATACACTGTTTGGTATACAACCTTCTTATTCTTTCTCTTTCTGTTGGGATCGCCAGAGCCGATGGTTCTTCCGGGGCCGAACTTTCTTCTTGCAGTTGCATTAGCAAAATCTGAGGTCTTGCCCTGCAGTACTCTTCTGGCGATTGGTACGTTTACTCTTCTTGGGTCATTAGGTACTTGGCCGGGGCCATCAAAGAAGTGGGCCTGAAATGCACCCTTGAAATTTGGATCCTTCTCTACGCCTGTTCTTGATAGGGTCATCAAAGGGTAAATGAGGTCAGAGGCGTCGTCACGAATCTCTGGATTGTTCTTGACCTGATGAGCGCGCTCGGCTGATAGCCAGAGTAGAGGGGTCTTTTTAAAGCCCTTATTTGTCTTTGTGCTAAGAGCAAAATGGTCGTCTAGGTGTGTAAACATAGCTGTATCAATTGTCTCCAAGGTAGATGGAGTCAAAAGAATCTCTTGCACAATGTCATTGGCACCTTCAATGCCTGTGTATTTATAATCACGTCCCATCAAAAATCCCCTGTCTTGCCTTGAAGCATTTAGCGCTAATCTCTACTGGGTTTTCTACCTGTCCGAACATCTGACGAGGCTCGGAGGTACTTACGATTTCATAGAAGTCGTCACCGTACTTAACAAAGTCCCCTACTCTTACATAAAGGTCTTGATCTTCTTCAAGTCTTCTTCTGTGGAAGTGTACTGTAATCTCTTCCTGAATGTCCAAACCGATGCCAGTAGTGAACTTGGTCTGGTACTGATTCCATTCAACCATAGCGTATACACGCACGGGGGGAAGGTAATTCTTGACAATAGCTTCGCCATAGATTGGATGATACTGTGTTGTTTCGAGGTCGATTGGGTAATAGGCAACCTGTTGCCCAATGACTCTTTCGATCAACTCATCGTTGACTTGCTTTACAAGATCTTTCTCTTTCTTTCCAAGGAAGAGCGGTGGAGGAGGTGCTTCTGGTTGTGACCATTTATTGCTGCTCATCTATTACTCCTATCCTTGGTAAATCAAAAGTGGGATCTCTTGCTGAATCTTCTTGACACTCTCTAGGAGCGTTGCATCCTGCTCTGCTAGCTTCTCGTATGTCAAGGTATCAATGATTCCTACCAACTCTTCCTTAAGTGTCTTCTGCTCTTCACGAGCTTCAGAGATAAGTGCTGAGCCATTGAGGGTTACATTGTCACCGGGGATTGGTACTGATGCGAACTTTGATCGCACCTGACCTAGAGTCTCCTTGACTAGAGCCAAAGCATAACGGCGGATCCACTGCTTACCGATAGCGTTAATACTCTCGAATGGAAGGTTGTCGAATGGCAAGGTATTGATATTGTTGATTCCTGTCTCGCCATTGTCGACGCCATTTTGCTCGTCCCAAGGATTGCTTACGCCATCTACTGTAAACTCAAACCACATATGCTGGGTAAGCTCTGTAGAAGGCATTGGGAAGAGTCGAAGCTTGTTGTTGAAGATCTCGTATGAGTAATGCGAAAGCCTAGTATACAAGTGATCTTCATAAGCCATTGCCTGCAGCTTGTTCTGCCAAGCCGGAATAACTTCAAACGTAGTGTCGTCTGCGAACTGTCCATAGCCGCCTAGGTTGCCGACGACGTTTAGGCCACCGTAGTAGCCATAGAAGCGCCACATAGCCTGTGGGGTCTTGTAGAACACTCTACGAATTGTAATTCTTCTATTGGTCTCGCCTGAGCCAGTGCCAATGATACCAGCGTAAGGGACTGGGCCGCCTGTTGCTGGCTCGTTGTTGTTTGAAGCATTGTCGATGATGACCTGCTGAAGGTCGTAGTCTTGCAGATCACTCTTAAGCTGGAAGCTTGCAGAGTAATGCGGTAGGTCGCCGCCTGCAATGCCAGACTCGTTAGCGATACCGAGAGCAACCTTCTTTGCATAACCAAACTCGAATCTTGGGAAACGAAGGTTTACATTTGTTCCTGAAAGTTCGCCCTTTAGCTGTCCGTCGTGGTCGAAGGTGCCAGTTGCCTTGCCTAGGAAGTTACCAAGCGTGTTCTTGGCCTGATGTAGGTTCATAATGTATGAGTATTCTAGAACCGCTTCTTCATAAGCAGCGTATACATTACCGGGTGTAATTTCTAGATCTAGAATATCGCCACCAAGCTTCTTATAAACATAAGAGACTTGATCTGCAGCACCTGAAATAAAGTTTGCGTCATATAGTTGACTTGTTGTGTCTGTGTAAATACCCAATGGGTACAAGACCACATTGCCCGCTCCGTCGCCACTAGTCGCTGTCGATCCTGTCGCGGTGAGGATAACTGCACTTGTTGTGCTTATAGGATTCAAATTAGGATATGCCAAGGAGTCCTCCAACCTATCTATAAATAGTTTTATATAAATAGAAAAGCCCCCGCTTCGTGAGAAGCGAGGGCTTGGTTTAGCCTAGGGCCAAAACCGGGGTGTTACTACTCGTCGGCGATGAGGCCACGGCAGACAACGAGTCCGTACATATCAGGACGTACCATCTTCTTGGCGTAGCGTGTCATAACGCCCTTGCGAGGTACGAAGTCCTCGGTGCCGAAGATTGTAGGTGTGACCTGTAGTGGGACATATGGAGCGTAGACGTAGCCGCTCTCAAGGAAGCTACCACCCTTACGGCCAACGAGAACTAGGTTACGTGGGAAGTAAGGATCGACGTAGACGTCGAACTTCTTGGAGAGTGAACCAACGCGAACAGCGCCGATGTCGCCGCGCTCGGAGTCAGCAGTAACGCTTGCACGGAAGCCAGCGGTGAACTCAAGGATGTTGGCAACTTCAGGTGAGGTCACGATGAAGTTAGCGCCACCACGTAGAGTCTTACGGTGGATCTGAGCGGAGACGTCATTGATGGTCTCAATTAGAGTCTCGTACCACTCGGAAACAGTACCGGTGAAGTCAGGAGCGCCAGAAGCACCAATCTCAACACCTGTTGCACGGTTAACGAAGAGGCCCGGTGAGCGTGACCAGTAGAAAGTACCAGCCTTTGCACCACTGATGAGGTCCTGAAGGATCTCGTGGTCGATCTCAAGAGCGATCTGCTCGGAGAGAATGCTGGTGAGCTCAACCTCAGCGTCGAGGTTGTGGTAGGCGTTGAGGTCCTGACCGAGTTCAGGGGTCCACTTAGCCTTGAGCTTCTTGGTCTTTGCGGTAACGGCAATGCTGTCAACCTTGATGTCGATCTCAGGAATGCGGCTCTCACCCTCAAGGCCCATAGCTAGAGTTGCAACGCTACCGGGAGTAGCGGAGGAACCAGCATACTGGTCAGCGAGTGGTACAGAGGCAGTCTGAACAGCATCGAGAGCGGTTGCAAGATCTGCTGCAGTCTCTGAACCTGAAGCATTAACAACAACGAGGACCTTAGTAGCGGTTGTCTCGGTTGGGTCAAGCTGGGTTAGACGACGAACCTGACGGCCATCAGCTAGGCCAGTGAGGCTTAGCTCGACAAGCTGCTCACGGCTGAAGTTGCCGAGATCGCTAATGTCGATGGTAGCAGCTGCGAATGCAGAGCCGGAAACGAGGTCAGCGTCAAACTTGAGGAGACGTGCGAGCTCGTAAGCGTCTGTTGAGGTAGCCTCAAAGACAGGGATACCACCAGCGCTAACGGTACCGGAAGCAACCATTGTGGTAAGACCAGCAGCTGAAACGGAGCCAGTTGGGCTAGCGTAACCGCCGTTGAGTGCGTAAGGACCAGCCTCGGCGTTAGCGCCGGAAAGGTCAACACCACCAGTGATCTGGGCGCCGACGCGACCACCACCGAATAGTGACTCCTCAGCAGCACCGTAACCTAGACGTGGAAGACCAGCGCCGTCAGTTGAAGTGGTGAAGTCGAGGAAGAAAATGAGACCTGATGGGAGGCTCATTGGCTGAACGCTTACGATGTCGTTGGCGAAGAGGCCAGCGAATACGCGGCGAACGAGGGGGAATGCAACTGCGCTGAAGCCCTGAACGTCTCCACCACCAACTGCACCGGCCATTGCGGAAGACTCCTTGAGCAACTGCTTAGCCTGATTCTCTAGAAGGCGAGCCATACCGGCGCGCTTATGATCCTGATCGAGTCCTTCAAGAAGTCCTGTCTTCTCCCACTTGTTTAGAAGAGCAGCACCCTCTTTCTGGAGATCGCGATTTACAATACCTTCAGTAAGCTTATCAAATACTGACATTTTAATATCTCCTTAAAAATAGATAATTAGTTTCTTTTAATTCCAGCCAAACGTTGAAATCTATTTTTCAATTCTGATTCACCAGACTTTGATGAGATCTCTCTTCTTGGAACTACGTGTGAAGGACGACTGATTGCTTCGTTAAGTGATTCCATACCCTTGCTAACTGTGCTAGCAGGAGCATCCACTGAACTCTGAAGTGCTTCAGCAATTACCTTCGCATCCTTTGCGGATTCTGCCTTGTTAATGCTTTCGACAATACGATTCTTTTGTCGCCCATTTAGGGATTCATTAACAAGGACTTCATTCTGCAATGCCAACTTGGCATTAACAACTGTTAGCTGCTCAAGCTTTTCCTTGAGAGCTGTAACTGTTTGTGCTAGAACGGAGTTCTGTGCTTCTAGGGACTCCTTAAGTCCTGCAAGATCTTCCATTCCGGCCTTCAAATCTTCTAGCTCTTGCGCTTCGTCTTCGTCTGCGAGACGGGCAAGATTAATCTTTTCCTGCTCTTGGCGGTAGGCTT
>Ga0098055_1001392_pt1 | contig 13167 bp, 18 predicted proteins | sample 17_taG_FD_75107 | JGI IMG/M metagenome (GOLD analysis project Ga0098055, IMG submission 75107) | Marine viral communities from the Subarctic Pacific Ocean - 17_ETSP_OMZ_AT15314 metaG | ecosystem: Environmental > Aquatic > Marine > Oceanic | place: Pacific Ocean | collected 2015-01-18 | reverse complement strand
TTATTGCCTTTCTTTTCTTATTGTTTTAATAACAAACATAATATAGTTAAGAACTCTTTTTTTTATTACCGATATTATATTTCGGACAGAGTTCCCAATTTGCTTTATCTTTATAACCTATTATTTTTATTTGACGTAGAGGTGCACAATCTTTAACCTGTTCTTTGTTCTGTATTTGGAGAAGACCCCAATCCGAAAGGAGGGTCGCGATTGTATTCCTACGATGCATATCAGTCTCTTCGAGATTTGATTTCTTTCCATCTAACATAAACAACTCCTTGAAGTGAACGATATAGTATCGCCCCTGTTTATGTAATATATGACAAGACTGAAATAGTTTATTTTCTTTCCGTGACGCAACTCCTATTCGCGTTAGCGTTTCACAGACTTTCAAGAAGTCGTCTGGTTCTGCTAGAGTAATCTCTAACATACTTGCAGGACTCCATGAGACTAGTTTACTTTCTTCCACCTTTATTCACCTTTTTCCTTAGTTCCAATAACTGAGGTTGAGATAACAAAGGGAGTACTTGTTCTGCTTTTTCATTACTGTATCCATAGTATTGTTTCACAACTTCAATATCATTATGTTTCTGTGGTTTATTCCACTTAGAGAAACGTTTTCGTTTCCTAACTATATTTATAAGAAATGAATATTGCAGACGTCCATCTAGGTGATGGTACTTATTCATTTCATTGGCAAGGATTACGGTATCATTAAAATAGGATAAAGACCTATTTATCATGAATGGGTTGTAACCCTTCTCCTTCTCAGGGGAGTCCATTATATTCTTCTTACTGTAATTAATACTATTCACATATTCAAAGGGATTCATAATCTGGTGTTTCCTCATTAGTTGTGTTTACTATTATATTACATTTTTCTAAGAAAGTCAATCCTTCGTTAGACTTATATTTATGCCCATAAATAACTCTAGTTATTCCTGCTTGATGTATTATCTTTGCGCAATGTAGACAGGGTGCACAAGTCGTATAGAGTGTAGCACCCTCACAACTCTCACTTGACCTTGCAATCTTTGCAATCGCATTTGTCTCTGCGTGAAGAACTTCAGGTTTCGTTACGAGTTTGTATACTGGACTTCGTGTTCCGTAATCATGTATCACCTTCGTCTCGCAACTGTTATCCCATCCGCTTGGCATACCATTGATACCTATCGATAGAACTCTATTGTCCTTTACGATAATACAACCTACCTGTATGCGTTGCGCGTGTGAACGTTCTGCGTAAAGTTTCGCAACGTCCATATGCGTTCTATCCCAATGAGTTAGTGTCATCTATATATGCCCTTCTCTCTCCATTCTTCTTCAAAATCAAACTCCAGTTGTTTGTCGTCTTCATCACAACAACACCTATCCTCTAGTATTCCTTTCATAGCATTACTTGCAGTACAGGTAAACAAGGCAGGAATAATACTGTGTATAATAAGTACAGGAACCAATCTCTGTAATGTAAATGCATATCCTAATGCCTTTACCATGTGTTGTCTATAAGTTTCGTTTACACTTTTCAAATGTTTTTGACTTTTACCTAGTAGGTCTTCTTTTGAAAATCCTGTATATACTATCATATCGGTTCCTTTTACCAGTGGTGAATTATTCCTGCTATAATGAAAAAACAAGTCATCCAGTTGACACCTTGTAATGCTAGTCTCATCCACAAACCTTTGCGTGAATGTTTCATAGGAAGAACTGGAACCTTGGGTTCGTCGTCGTCATTCCTACCTATGTGATAATCTAATGCTCTTGCGAGTACCTTTTCCCAAGTTGTGAGTTCGTGGTTCATCTTTCGTACTTACATTTTTTGATGTCACGAATAATGTTCTCGAAGTTAGAAAGTCGTACCATATTTGCTCCATCACTGGGGGCATTGTCAGGGTCTGCGTGTACTTCAATAAAGAAGTTTTTCACACCCACCGCACTACCCGCTCGTGACAGGGCAGGAACAAAGTCTCGATTACCTCCACTACTTGTACCGTTACCTCCAGGTTTTTGAACCGAGTGAGTACAATCTAATACTACAGGAATGTCGAGGTTCTTCAACATCCAATCAATACCCGTGAAGTCTACGACCAAAGTATTGTATCCAAACGAAGTACCGCGTTCGGTAATCCAAACTTCTTGTGCTTCTTCGGTTTTACTGAGTATTCCCTTTACATCCCAAGGGGCAAGGAACTGACCTTTCTTTATATTTACAATCTTGTTAGTAGAACAAGCATGATGTATCAGGTCAGTCTGTCTGCATAGAAACGCAGGTATCTGTAATACATCTATCACATCATAGAACCAATCTATAATCTGGTCTATTTGTTTAGGAGTATGAACATCAGTCAACATCTTGACATCAAGTTCTTTCTTTATCTCTTTGAAGTCTAGTAGTGTTGTTCTCAAACCAAGACCACGGATACCATCCTCACTTGTTCGGTTTGCTTTATCAAAGGAAGACTTGAAGTAGTAATCATATCCGTACTTGTCGCATACTCGTTTACACTCTTTCGCGATTTCAAAACTTTGTATTAAGGACTCATGTTGGCATGGTCCAGCGATTATATTTCCGTTAATCATATCAATCCTATTTATAAGAACTTCACGTTTGCCATACACTCTGTGAGGCAAGCAACCAGATTAAGTTCGTGGTCTGCAACAAAAGCATTCTTATGTTGATAGTCGGCAAGTATCAATACCAACTGGGGTATAGAGGATGGGTCAACATACTCTTCCATACTATCATAGATACCACGGAATACAGAGGCAGGTTCTACGTCCATATTATTCACTACCCACTGACGCATTTTCTTAAAGTCCTTTTCCTTTACGTGTTTATACAGGTCTGAGTATTGAGAGTTATCTGTAATCAGAACACTACTGTTAATTGTACCACCGATACTACCGCGTTGTGCTTCATTAAGTATACGTCTCCAATCAGGAGCATACTTCATAATTAATCCACCAAGGACATCGTTATTATATTCAACCTTTTCTTTTTCAAGTATATTCTGTAGTCGTTTCATAAACTGAGAGCATAGTTGTGCCATCTGTTTCTTAGTAGTGTTAAACTCATAAACACCACATCGAGAATGGAGAGGTTCAATGATACGGTTCTTGAAGTTACAAGTGAGTATGAAACGACAGTTCTTACTGAACTCTTCAATAAAACCACGTAGGGCAGGTTGAGTAGATTGAGGATTAAGATAGTCTGCCTCATCTAGGATAACAACTTTATATCCACCTGACAGAGATACCGAGGAAGCAAACTGTTTTATCTTACCACGAAGGGTATCGATATTACCTTCTTCAGAACCATTTACGACTATAAAGTCAAGACCAAGTTCATTACAGATTGCTTTTGCTACTGTAGTTTTACCAAGACCTGCTGTGCCTGTAAAAAGCATATTAGGTATTTCACCTGTATCAACAATTTTCTGAAAGGTGGTTTTTAGTTTGGGGTCAAGGATAGTATCCTCAACAGTTTTAGGGCGATACTTCTCGCACCATAAAAATTCGTTACTCATTCATTTCTCCATAATAATATAATTTAAGTATACTATATCTTAGTATAAAAGTCAATAGAAAAGGTGGGGCAACTGAAAGGAAAAGTTACCCCACCCTAGATATAACCTGCGCGGAAAGGAAACGCTACAGGTTATATTGTCATTTACGCAAAAAAGTTCTCTAAACTCTTTTCGTATTTTGTATATTTACCGCCAGTTGAATCCCTTAGTTTGAGTTCAGCGTGCCCAGTAGATTTACGGATATACATTGTACAGAGTTCATTAAACTCTTCGGCAATCCACTCAATACTCTTACGAATATTTTCTTCGGTTCTAAACGTCTGTAATCCACCTTCTTCTTTATAGTAATTAGACTTGACAGTAATATCATCTAGTCTTATAACAACTCCATGCTTACGATATTGTCTCATACTATATTCATAATCTTCTCCGTGATTAGTTACACGGTTGAGTCCTTCATCATGGTCTGCTATAAATCCATACATACTCGCAATAATATAACAGAGTTTTGTATATGTTCTGTGCTTCATAAAGTAGGCATTCGCTGCAGCGTAGATACCAAAGGTCTTAGCATTATTTTCTTCGCATGCTTTGAACCCTCTTTCGATAACTTCCTTCTCGAAGTCTTCAACTCTTCCGAGAGTTTGCTCTCCAGTTTTTACTTGAACCTCTTCGATATCATCATCAAAGGACATTACGTATGTGCCTTCAGGATACCACTTCTCAATAAAGTTACGCTGAGCACCTATGGTAGGTACACCCTTTACAACTTCAATATTCTTAGTGTATTCTGTTGAGGAAAGTGTACGAACATAATTATCATACTCACCTTCTTCTTGGTCATTCACAAATACTTTAATTCGATTTGGGTCTATGTTATATGACTCTAAAACCTTTAACGTTTTTTTCATTACAGTATCGTGGCGTTTGTAAGACGGAATACAAATCTGATACGTATCTAATATACTCATTATAAAAATCCTTCTAAAGATGCGACTTCAGTTACAGGGTGATATTGTTGTCGCATTTCAATACCTCCATTCTTCTCAAGATATATATACCATTCTTCTGTATCCCACATACTAGGGGAAACACCATTCCAGTATGGTCTCCATAATTCATGCTTTTCATTTAACCTTCTGTCATCAACAAACTGACGACGTAATGCTTCATATTCAAAAGACCCTAGTTTATCCATATCCTCACGGAAGTAGAATACAAGAGACATACGAAGCATATTTTCTGCGCCGGAGTGTGGAGTTTCGATAGGAGTATTACCATGAATAATTCTCATGTTATCAATCAGAAGTAAATCTCCTGGACGAACATTTATGGCAGCGCGTACTTCAGGAGTCACGAGATATCCACCTTTCCAGTCCTTACCATCTTTAGTAACCACTGTAAGATTAGAGTAACCATCATTCAAAGAACCTGCGTCACGATGACACGCCATCCTAGCATTACGGTCAGACTGAGTAGTGTTAACAGTAATCGTAGTGAATGTAGTATCCTCGCCAATTAAGAAACGTTTATCTAATCTATCAGCAAACTTCTTCTGAGCAGCATAACGAGAAGGAACTAATCTTGCCATTTCTTGATCAAGTTTACGAGCAAAAGGATAACACTTCTCAAAGTTTTCTCTATGATGGTCAGTATATGCTGTTGGTCTCCCATAAGGTATACGAGGATATCTACCATAGAATCCAGCAATACCAGACCAGATAGGACTAGCATATGAAGTATCAGACACGAACGTATCTTTTATCTTATTCGCATATTCTCTTGCTTCTTTAACAGATAATTCAGCAAAACGTTCCATTAGATTAGGAAAGAAAGTTGTATAGTCACCGAACTCAGGTTCAACCTTAGTCCGTAACCAAACTGAACCACGAGGTTTATCTTTTACTGTTTTATGTTTTTCAATAATATCTTGAAGACCATCACCGAATGTAGCAGGTTGACCATTAGCATAATAATCAAGAACATCATGTTGAAATGCTGTTACCCATTCACGCGCACCTTGAACAACGTTCTTTGGGCCAGCAGCGAGACCGCGATTATTAGATTCAACTGCCGCACCATATAAACCTTCAAACGCACCCTTTTGTTCTTCTTCAGTAAAAACATTTTTACGGAACTTGAACGCAAGTCTAGATTCATTTAAGGAAGTATCTCCGCCACCATCTACTCCGATTTCAGCGGGAAGATAAAAGTCTGCGTCATGGTCTATTAGAATATCATAAGAAGATTCATCAACGAACTTACCTAGTACGTCTTCATCCTTCTCAATAAACATAGCAGTATAAACTACTTGCCCCTCGTCACCAAGAGACTTCCACCATTTACGTCCACCAATACTAATTATATCTGTCATTTTTTTTCCTTTCGATATACACCTATTATACTATATATCAAAAAATTAGTCAAGAGATTAATCTTCAATACCTTGAGCAGATTGATACTCTTCACAGATTTGTATAATCTGAACTGCTTGGTCTCTAAGTTGACCTATCGTAGATAGTTCTTCACCTTTGAAACCACCACGTTGTACTACGGTATCAATCACCGCTACAGTTGAACGTGATACTCTATTACCGAGTTCATATATTCTCGTGTGGTCTTCTTTTGGTTGTGTTTCTGTTTTTTTAGACATCTTATGCTTCTCCGTATGTAGATGATTTCTCTAATGCTATATAGTATTCTGTTGTAGATTGTTTACTGCTAAACTTAGATATGAGTTTAGATGAGATACCTACCTCAAAGTCTTCATTAACAACCTTTAGATTGCCTACGTTCAATATAAACTGAAACTTTACGTCAGGATAATCACCTTCAACATCAATAGAATAATTATTAGATGTTGCGTCTTTACTGTCAAGAACAGATAAACGTATCGCGCCTGTCACAGGGGTAATAGAAATCTCGTCATGACCGAGTGCCGCTGCAGCGCGTTTTACTTTCTTAAGTGTATCGCTATCTAGAGTAAACTTAACTTCAGGTTCTGGCATATTAATAGTATTCGCAGGAGAAGTTAACATCTCTGGGTCAGAAAAGAAGTACTTTACTGAGGAACGACCTGTAGCATCACCTACAACAACATAGTCATTCTCAAACTTTAGTCTTGGTTCATCTACTAATGAGAGTACATTTAGAAACTCATTCAAGTCATAGATACCAAAGGTCTGCGGAAACTCCACGTTCACTTCACTTGTAGATAAGACATTACGAGCAGTCGAAATAGTCTTTAGTTGATTACCCTCGTTAATAACTATGTTAGGGTTTATTGTAGCATAGTTTTTTAGTATATTAATAGTTGTGTCATTTAGTTCCATTTTAGGTCACCTTTCTTTATTGTATAGACTTTATAATATATCATTTGACTGAATAAGTCAAGAGCTTTTTTTCAACTTAGAGAAGTTCTTTTCTTTTACGAACTCCAACTTACGTTCAAAAGCAGCGTCTTCTAATTCAGACTTATGTGAAATGACAAAGACGTTAGTGTCTTCAGCGACAGTAGCAATAATCTTCATCAAGTTCTCGATACCCTCTTCATCTAATGACGAGTCAAAAGTCTCATCAAGGATTAGAAGGTTTGTTGCTACAGAGTTTTTCATCTTAGCAATCTGTCTCCAAGTAAATAGTAATGACAAGTCAATACGTTGTTTCTCACCCTCTGAGAATGAGTCGTAGGAGAATGCATCACGATGTCTTGAACGGATAGTCTCTTGGAAACTTCCGTCTAAGTCAAAGTGAACAAAGAAATCAAGGATTTGTAAATACTTGTTAGTCAACTGATTGATAACAGGTAAGTACTGCCTTATAATCTTTGTCTTTATACCCGTGTCTTTCAGTAGTTCTGCGTTGACACGATTGTATGAGTTTTGTTCAGCGAGTTTGAATTTGTCTTCTTGTAAACTCTCTTTCTCTATTCTTAGTTTCTCTAGACCCTCGTTTGCTTCGGTAAGGTCTCCAGTATTATTCTCTATCTCTTGTATCTCATTTTGTAGTCGAGTAATGTTAGTATTGATACGACCTATCTCTTGAGTGTTCGCATTAACTTTACTCTGCCACTCTCTTACTTCACTCAACTTAGTGTTTACTTGTTCTAATAATAAGTTAAGACTATCACGTTTTTTCTCACCCATTTCTAGAGCATCTTTAATAGTTCCTGCCTTGGTCTTACATTCGGATAGGTGGTGTTGTTTCGTATCGGCATCTATATCCTGTTCGCAAGTAGGACAGGTATCATTCTCGGAAAAGAACTTTGCTTGTTTCACTACGTTCTTCTGCTTAGTTTTAAACTGAGTCATAAACTTATCGAGTTCAGTAATATTACCAGACACCTTAGTGGACTCTTCATTTAGAGTAGGTTGGTTTGTTGTTATTTCAGAAGTAAGAGTTCCGTTGGACTCATTCAATACTCGTATATCCTCTTGGAGATTATTGATAGTTTCCTGTTTCTCTTTCTTCTGTGCCGATGTAATCGTAGTCAGGTCACGAAGGTATTTCTTCTGAGCAAGTATCTTAGTATCGACCAGATTGATTTCGTGTGCGTTGTTATTGATTTTATCTTTGAGTATTGATGTCTGTTCCTTTAGGATACTATTCATCTTACTGAAAACATTTATATCAAGTAGGTCTTCAATCACTTCGCGTCGTGCTCCTCCAGAGAGTTGCATGAACGGAACGAAGGATGAAGACCCAAGAACCACTATTTGATGAAAGGACTTGTGGTTCAACTTGATAATGTTATTCTCAAGCATCTGCTGATATTCGCGTGCATGAGAATTTTGATTCACCATATTGCCGTTGACCCATATCTCAAACTTATTAGGTCTGATGCCACGGACAACTTTATAGTTAGATGAACCGATGCGAAACTCCACCTCTACAATAGTACCTTTACCATTGATTGAGTTTACGAGTTGCGTCTTAGAAATTTTTCTATGAGGTTTACCGAATATAGCAAACGATAAAGCATCTAGCATAGTAGACTTACCTGCTCCATTTTGCCCTACAACTAATGTAGTAGGTGTTTTCTCAAACTCAACTTCGGTAAAGTTATTACCTGTAGACAGGAAGTTTTTAAAACGTAGTTTCTCAAAATAAATCATATAAGTCCTTTACAAATTATATTATAGTATATTCGACTGAATAAGTCAAGTAGAAAATTAAACTATTTCCATACTTTGTGCTTCTTTCATTAAATCAGAAATCTCTTTCTTTATCCTACCCTTGTCGAGGTCGGTATTAACAGCGTCGATATAATCATATACAATCTGCTCGGTATCCTCTACAGATACTTTATCATCATCTACATTCTCACCAATAAAGTCTGAGAAGTCTTCTTGTATTTTAAGTTCATGTATTTTCTGTGCTTGTACTCTATCTACGAACCTTTCGAACTCATAGGCATCACCTTTGTTTACAACAACTAGTTTTACGAACTTCTCGTCGAGGTGAGATAAGTCTTGAAACTTGTTTATCTTTTCGTGGTCATAATATATTTTCTCAAAGATTGTTACGGGATTACGAACAGCAGTTAGTTCTCTTGTTTCAGTATCAAGGATATGGAAATACTTCGCATCATTACAATCATTCCAGAAGAACTCCATCTGCGAACCAAGATAGTGTACGTTACCCATATGAGATTTAGCGTGGAAGTGACCTGATAGTACAGTCTCAAATCTAGAGAAAAGTGTAGGAGACATACCATCGTGACAAGGCATACCCCTCTGCATATCAAAACCTTGTAGTTCTAAATGAGCACCAATAAAGTCTGCCTTACAATTAGCGATAAAGTCAAGGCACTGCTTTTCATTATCTTGACATATCCAAGGAACAAGTCCCATCTTCAACCCATCATAGTTTACTACGGTTGGTTCCATAACAAGATTAACTTCATTCATATAGTGACCCTGAAGTTCTTTCAGAGCATTCAACTCATTAGTGTTCTTATAATATACGTCATGATTGCCAGGAATAATATCCATAGTAATACCATACTCACGTAACTTCTCTAGGAAGATTTTACGGTTATGACCTAGTGCCTTGAAGTTTACTGTCTTACGATTATCATAGTAGTCGCCAAGGTGAAGTATCTGAGTGATATTATTTTCTCTTAAATAGGGGAAGAATACATCTCGATAAAACTTCTCTTGGTAATCCATAAAGATGTCCGAAGAGTTACGAATACCCGCATGGGTATCATTCAGTATTGCTATTTTCATTAGTCTGCCTTTCTCATATAACCTTTAGTATATACTACTACAACTAAAAAGTCAAGTACTATATTGGGTCAATCCCATGGGTCACTTTCAATATAAAAATCCAATGCTGCTGCTTGTTCGTCTAACCATTTATTATAGGTTATATTGTCTTTATGTAATAGTCTTGTTTCTGCGTCACCAAGAACTCTTAAGTTCCAACCCATTAACTCAAAGTCGGTGCCATGATATGTGAAATGTACATAATCACTCATTAATAAATCCAGAGAGGTCGCTATCAACTTTTACCGTACGTCTTTTTCGTTGTTTTTTTACAACCTCTTTCCATTCACTATCTTTTAATTTAACCTCATCGATACGAATACGAAGTTGGTCAACGAATGCCTGTGCCACCGTAGCACTTTGAGCATCACCTAGTTCATTGTCAAGAAAGTTTTCTATACCAGATTGATTAATATACTTCATCTTAATATCTTGTTGCTTCTTTTCCTTTGCTATTCTGCGTAGGAATGCATACCAAGATATCTGTGTAAAGTAAGCAAACGCATTCGGTCTACCTGTACGAGTTGCTGCTTCTAGATTATAGTTTTCTATTGCCTTGAGACAGTTCTCTACTGCGTCCATTACCATCTCTTCACGATAGGTATATCTTACGAAGTTTGCTTTATGAGAAAGTCCCTAGCATATTTTTAGAAAGCATGAAGCGATATAGTCAGGAACCTTTGGAAGTTGGTTCGCTTTATTATCGCGTGCTTCATTTAATATAGTAACATAGTCAACCACTGCTTGTGAGAACTGCGCGTTATTCACATAGTGCGGTCTATCCTTTGGTTTCACTTTATTCATTTTAATTCCTGTTAAATTTATTTTTCATATCACTATTATAGTTGATTTTTGTTTATAAGTCAATAATAAAATTAATTTATTTTTTACTTGACTTTTATGGCGTTTTATAGTATACTTAAAGTACTCTTTAGGGAAGGTAGTATATACTAAATTAATGTAACGTCTTTGGGTCTATAAACGGTATCACATTATCATCTGAATCATTATCATTGTTCTCTTCTTCAAGACTTTTTAAATGGTCTCTTAATCTTTGGGTCAGTTCATTCACATCACCATTACCTGTTATGGTTGCTTGTGTATTTCTACTCTCATACATTTCCTGCATACTAATTAGTGCTTCTTCATATTGTATCAATATAGAATCAACAGGTTGAGCAATACCTACAATATGTGCCGCATTCAATATAATAAAGTCTTCTAGATTTTCTTGATATACCATCCAAGGTCGAAAAGAATAATATCTATAGTTTCCACCTTCAGTTTCACCCATAACAAGTTTCATTGCTTTACGAACAACTATCTCTGTCTCTTCACCCACATTCCATTGAACGACTTCACAAATAACCTCGTCCCCTGATGTAAGTTTAAATTGTTTTATTTCGTATAACTCTTTACTCATATAACTATATAGTCTTACTTTAAGTTTAGTTTAAATATTTTATATGGGAACTGTTCTTTACTGTATATCTTAATACGTTCGCCACTATGCTTTAAAGTAAAGTTTTTATGAGACTTTATATGTAAGTCGTCTGCTATGTCGTATAGTTTAGCAACACTGCCATCATCACTCATTCGTAATGCCCTACCAATAGATTGTAATACTTTTACCTGAGACTTACTTGGAGAAGCAAATATAATATTATGTAGGTTTCTTATGTTAATACCTGTAGAGAATGTACCCAGTGATGCTACAATAATAGCATTCTTTTGTTTCTCTACAATACCACGTATTTGTTCTCTGTCTTTCGCATCTACCTCGCCAGAAACGTAATATACAGGTCTATTGCCCACTTTATCGCGTATCATATCGAATAATGGTTTACCATGCTTTTCTACGAACTGAAATAATACCAGCGAGTTCCCCTTCTGGTCTGCTGCTAGATTAGTGATCAACCTGTTGCGTTTCTCATTCGTGACAATATATTCTATTTCCTCTTGATAGGTCTTACCCTTCATCCAATGACATACGTCGTTATGATACCTTAATAATAAAATAGATATATCTAACTTAGCGAGTGTACCTTTCTCCTGTAGGTCACGTGTCATCGTTACTCGTTTAGTTGGACCAAACAATCCTTCAAGTACAAGTTTATTTGTTGCGGTTCCATCGAGTGTACCTGTCATACCAAATCTATATTCAGCATTCACACACTTATTCATAATACCAGAAAGAGACTTTGCCTTGAAGAGATGAACCTCATCACCTACTACACATCCAAAGTTCTCGTACCATTCTCGACTGAACTTGTATATAGATTGCCACGTCGATATGATAATAGGTTTGTCGGTATTCTTATCCTTACCACTATAGATACGATGCACGTTTTCTTCTACATCAAATCCATACTCATCAAAGTCTTTATAGAGTTGCTCGACTAGACTTGTTGTTGGAACAACTATAAGTATTTGCTTGTCACCATAATTATCCATGTACCATTGTATAAGATTATAACAGATAAAAGATTTACCCGAACCTGTAGGGGACAATAAAATCGCGCGTTTTTTCTCGATGCCGTGAGAGACTGCTTCATATTGGTAATCTCGTAGGGGGAAAGGTAAACCTAAACTCTCTTGAAACTTCACAAGGGTTTGATGGTCTAATTTATTTTTCTGCGCCGGATGTCCGTAATCAGTTTCTTGTAATCGTAGGGGATACATTCGGTCACTACAAAACTTACGCAAGTGTTCATACAAACCCACATTGAGTTCGCGCGTGACCTGATTGAATAGTTTGATTTTGCCATCCCACTTTTTGTTCTTGTAGGCAGGTACATATCTATAGTTTGGTACAAAGAATGAAAAGTATTCGCGGAGTTCTGGTATCTGATGCGCTTCAGCATCAACCAGCATCATGCTATGATTCTTGAGTCCTACGGTTATTGTATTCGGTAATGTATTCTCTGTCTCTGGCATCTTCTTCTATAAACTTATATCTTAAAACTTCAAATAATTCTTCTTTTCGATTTTCATCGATATAGTTATTATCTATAAGATAATTAACTCGTTCTTCTGCGAATACCTTTGCTTTCTCTTCTACACTCATTAGTATCCTGCCTCAAGTTGTCTTATCTTGATGATGTTACCAATCGTGGTGTGTCTCCAGTTAAGATTGTTCATGATACTCTCAAGGGTTTCTACAATAGTTTTTAGATACTGAATGCGTATCTCACTCTCTTGTATTTCTGTATCAGCATCGTAATAGTATTTTTCTAGGTCACCCTTCAATACTTTGAGTCCATTGAAAGGGTCGGGTGACCAGTTCTTTGACTTCATAGTCTCTTCGTCCATCTTTCCATTGTACCATAACCACTTATCTTTCAACAGAGACTTCTGAGAAAACTCTGCCA
>Ga0098055_1001388_pt1 | contig 13199 bp, 5 predicted proteins | sample 17_taG_FD_75107 | JGI IMG/M metagenome (GOLD analysis project Ga0098055, IMG submission 75107) | Marine viral communities from the Subarctic Pacific Ocean - 17_ETSP_OMZ_AT15314 metaG | ecosystem: Environmental > Aquatic > Marine > Oceanic | place: Pacific Ocean | collected 2015-01-18 | reverse complement strand
TATTGAAACGGTATCCAAGCCTTGAGGAAGATCAAAAGGATGCGATCGAGGTTGATTTCAAAACCTTTGCGGCCATTAACCCGCAATTAGCAAAGAGTATTGAGGGACTCGTTCTGAATTTGAGTAACTATAAGCAACGCGCCGAAGACTATGTTAACGATCACAGTGTTGAAGAATTTAAGGGGCATATCGCTGCGCTGTTTTTAGTAGAAGATAAAAAACGCATTAATAGGTATTTTAAATAAATGGTTGATATAACTGTACCGATTAAGTTTGACGATGATCCTGATCCGGAAACGGAAACGCAAGGGCCTGTGCAATCCGACGAGGTCACGCCGTTCGACAAATTAATGGCGGTAGGTCTTGATCAAACGCCAGCCCGCACCGCTAAAGATCACAAAACTTTATTACCTGACATTGACCATGATGGTTATGCGAAGGCCACAGCTACAGCAAAGTCGTTGCCAGGTTCGAGCCCTGATGATGTTTATGAAGACCCGGCACCGTACCGGGCGGCTGAAAACAAAAATGCTTTTGATAAGGCGGTGGATGAAAGTCCAGGCACGGCAATTTTCTTTTCAAAGCAGAAAAACGTCAAGGTCGCGGGGGATGCTGCCGAAGAGCTAGGCGCTGTCGAGGCGTTGTTAAAATATGGCGGTCGATCGATCGCGCGTGGTGGCATACGCCTGGGGCAGATGTATCACCAATACGGCGCTGAACAAGCGGCAGAACAAGCGGGTGACACCAATCGGAGTTTTATGGAAATATTACGGGATCAAAATCCTTATGCGGCACAAAACCCATTTGGAATTTATGGCCCTTTTGATTTTCTTTTAGCGTCAGAACGATTTGCAACTTCGCGCTTATACTCGCCGGAAGAGGCGTCAAAGACTGCGGCTTATAGATTGAGCCGAGTTAGCGATTTATTAAAATTATCGGAAGAAGAGTACGGCGTTGCACAAAAAGAGCATCAAGATGAAATCATGGAAGCCGGTAAAAAAGGATGGCTTCCGCCAATAGAGGTTGCAGTCCGAAGTCCAGGTAAGTCGTTAGCGTTAGGCGCCGAAATAGCTGGCGAGTTTGCGCCTCAATTATTGATAGCTGGGGCGACGACTTACTTCGCCGGCCCAGTTGCTGGCTCGGCCATGATGGGTTTTCAAAGTGGATTAGTCGAGCGATACGCTTCGCCCGCGGAATACTTTGGTAAAAAGGGGTACGATTTAAGCAAGCCCGAAGATATCCAAAAAATTGTTAGCGATCCAAAAATTATGTTCGAGGCCCAGCAATACGGTTTTAGCCGCGCCATGATTATCGGCTCGCTTGATGCAATTTCGGGCGGTATCGCAAGCCAAGTTTATGGCGGAATTCTCAGAACTTTATTGGTAAATGCAATTGCACAACCGTTGTTAGGCGGTGGGGGGGAGGCGCTTGCTCAAATAAAAACAGAGGGCCATGTTGATAACTGGGGCGAGGTGGTTTTAGAAACGATCGGTGAATTTGCAATGATGCCGGCAGAGGTCGCGGTGATGGGCGGGCGCGCAATTAATGATGCGCGACAAGCGCAAAGAGCGATGCGTCAGGCTGATCATATTCGCGAAGCGATGGAGGCTTCGCGGAGGACGGCAATCGCCAGACGAGCGCCGGATATTGCGGCAGAACATAGGGCTGATGTTTTTGCTGAGAATGATATTGACAAAATAACAATCGATGCGGATCGATTTGTTACATACATGCAGGATTCGGCTGATCCCGATTTTGCCTCGCGGCTGGGCTTAACGGAAGAAGGTTTAAATGATGCACTCAATCTCGGTGCTGAGATTGTTATAGATCGCAATGGGCTAGCTTACTTGGCTGGTCTAGAAGATTTTGACTCGATAGTCAATCATATGCGCTTTGACGGAAGCCCGATGTCAGCGGCAGAGGCGGAAGAGTTTGAACAAGGGTTTTTCCGCGAAGAGCTTGAAAGATTAGAAAGTCAAATAGAAACGCTCAACCTTGATGAAAGAATCGAAGTCGAAACAATTGCCCAGCAGGTCGAGGCCCAGGTTAAAGCCGCCGGCCGATCGGATAACGAGGCGCAGTTTATAGGTCTTTTGCTTGGAGAGCGGTATGCAACTCGCGGGGAGCGGGCAGGGATGTCGCCGCTTGAGATGTTCCGGCGTGACAATGTTCGCATGGTCGGCCCTGGTCAAGAGTTGCCAGGCTTCGACATGATGGATTTAGCGATCGATAAAATGCGCGAAGGTGTTTCGGCGGAACAATTCCTACGGCTCCGCAAAACGCCAATGATTAACGCGCTGATCGAGCGCGGCGGCATCGATCCGACAAGCCGGCTCGCGGGAGAGCTACGAGCGAGAGACATAACGCCAGACACAATGCGCCGACTGTTTGTCGAAGGCGGTCTGGGCGAGGCCGATAACCTGGTGCAGAGCGAGTTTGATTTTCTCGATGCGGAAGCAATCGGAGACACGGGGTACATCGATCAGAACCTGTTGATCGATGCGATCGAGGCTGATTACCGCGGAACGCCATATCGCTCGTTGTCAGAACAAGAACAGGTTGCCGAATACGAGGGCGACATTACGGAATTACAGCGCATCATGGATGACGCTGGTCTGACCGCGGAGTCAACGCCGCAAGAAATCCGCGCAGCTGTTGATGAGGTGATTGCTGGAACGCGACAGTTCGAGCAAACCGACACGACCAGTGAAGCGTTCAAGCGGTGGTTTAAGGATTCGAAGGTTGTCGATGAGAACGGTGAGCCGCTTGTCGTCCATCACGGTACGACTGGACAGATCTTTGATGCGTTCGATATGTCCAGAGGTGAAATTTCTCGTGCGCTGGGTGGAGACGGTGCCCACTTTTTCACGGCAAACAAAGCCCATGCAGCGTTCTTCGCGAGACAAGACGACCGCAATGTTATGTCGGTATACCTGTCGATGCGGAATCCGATGGTCATTTCGCAGGCAGACTTGGAAGCAGCACAAGTAGATTTCGCGCGCGATGAAATGGAAAACCGCCCTGAAGATTTCGACGGTGAGACGCTTGATGATGTTGTCGATTTTCTCGATGAAAGCCCGATTGATTTTGTTTCAGACTTTGTTTCCGGAGCGAAAGCGGCCGGCAACGACGGGCTAATAATTCGTGACTTCGCGGACCTCGACCAAACGAGTGACGTGTTTCTCCCATTCTCGCCGAACCAAATTAAGTCGGTCGATAACCGCGGTACTTTTGATCCAGACGATCCGCGGACGTTTTTCCAAAGCACGGGACTGCGAGCCGGCACTGAAGACTTATCGGCTTATGGCATCGAGCCAGGCGGCAGATATAAGGTTCGCGATGTTGCTATCGCATTAGAAGCGAGGCAGCGCGATAAGTATGGGCGGGTCGATCGTGATGATAACTCTGATGCAGCCGCCGATCGTCTTGCGGACTGGATGGCTGATGAGGTCGAGTTCGAATATCAAAACAACCCAGAAGAAAGCGGCGTGGGTTGGTATTCGGACAAGTATCAAAGGGCGCTTGATAATCTCTCGACGTTCTTTCCAGAATTCAAACGCGGTCAAAAATTTAATCCGGACAATTTGCCTGGATTAGCAATTCTGGAAAACCGACAGAACAGTCGAGATTTCTTTACCGCGCTTTTGGCGATTACATCTGACGGTCAGCGGGTTGCGGATAATTTTAGGATCGCCCAGGAGATATATACCGAATTCAGAAAAACCGGAAAACTGGCAACAGCTGATTCGAAGGGTGCCAGACGAGTGGCAAGCGTTGTTCAAAATTTGGAAAACGTGCAATCGCTCCTCAACCTTCTGGGTCCAAAGGAAATGCATCAAAGGCTGTTAAGGGAATTAACGGTCAAGGAGATGAACGCGGAACTGCGAGCGGAGGGTAAAGAGGTTATCGGTGGATATACCGTCGATATGATTATGCCTTATTCCGCGCTGGTATTCGGAAGCAAGCTAGGTGCGTTCTATGCAAACCTAATGGGTGCAACCGGTTACCTCACAATGGACTTGTGGTGGACGCGATCATTCAATCGCTATCGCGGGAATATGCTTCCGACGATCTCTGGATTAAACAACGCGCTCGATAAAAACGGTGACCCGGTCGGCTTGGCTCGATTTAAGCAATTATACACCGAAGAGAAACGGGCAACGCAAACATCTGTTTTGCCGCTTGTAAAGTCTTGGCAAGAAATTACCGACGATGAGGCGTTATTGTTGTTGGGCGAGTTCCAGGCAGCGGCAAAAGCGAAGGGATTTAAAAACACAAGCGCAGTGGAAAAGGCTGCCAATACTCTGCACAAGGCAGCGTTTACCGCTTTAGAGGAACAGCCTTACAACGCAAGTGATCGAAAGTTTATGGTGCAGACTGTGCAGCAAGCACAGCAAAAACTTAAAGAGCGGAATTTAAATGTAACTATTGCTGACATTCAGGCAATACTTTGGTATTATGAAAAGCGTTTATATGGGGAGTTAACAGGTGCCAAGCCGGCAGACATTAGCTACGCAGAAGCAGTCGAAACCGTCATTCGGGATTCTGGACGACAGGATCGACAAGGCGTTGAACCAACTCTCATCGAAGGACCGGATGGAACTGTTTTTGAGACTGTCGAAGAAACAGAAACCGAAGTAGGTCGGACGTTTCAGCAACGCGCCTATCACGGCACACCGCATCGATTTTCAAAATTTGATATAAGCAAGATGGGAACCGGCGAAGGCGCCCAGGCGTTTGGCTGGGGGCTGTATTTTGCTGAACGTAAACAGGTCGCTCAATATTATCGCGAGACGTTATCGGGTAAAGCTGATGCAGGGCAGTACGGTTTTAATTGGGATGGTGTAATTCTAACGCCGTCTGAGATGGCTGAAGAAGCCCGCGCAATATGGATGGATGATGGGAAAGAAGTTTATGATTTAGATGATTTTCGCGACATATGGAATGACGCAATGAATTCTGGATTAATGATTCCAGAAGATTCAACACCCGCGGATTTTGTAGATCGTGGGATTGATGTTCCTTCTTTGAAGGATAGTTCAATCGGAAATATTGCTTTCAACGAATATTTCGATGACCTAGCCGCAACAGGGTCTATTTCAGATCAAGAAATAGCGAGACAAAAAATCATATCGCTGAGGCATCCCGCCCGAGCAGCCATGAAAACCGCATCTGCGGTCTTTTCATTGGCGCAATCATACGCGCAAGGTTATTTGGCAGCGCACGAAATTGTAGAGCAATTTGATATCAAACCAGAGCGGCCGGGTCGGCTGTTCGAGGTTGAGATACCGGAAGACGATCAGTTCCTAAATTTTGAAACACCCATAAAAGAACAATCGCAATTAGTTGTTGATGCGGTCAGTCAGATCGAACTTGATCTCGCAAACCGTAACGCTCGCAGAGATGGAACTGAATTACTCACACTAGATGATCTAAAGAAATACGAGGCTTATAGGTTCGACCGCACGGGTGAGGAATTTTACCGCGAGCTTTCACAAGAGTTAGGAGGTGACCAGGCCGTGTCTCTCGCTTTGTCCGCAAAAGGCATTGCCGGCAATCGATTTTTAGATTTTGAGAAAACCGACAAATATAATTATGTCGTCTACGACGATAGCCTGATCAACGTCATCAGATACGAAGCACCGCTGAACCGTGGAACGATCGAATTGCGAGCGCATGAAACGGTTATCAGGCTCGGCAAGGACGCGGACGCCAGTACGTTCCTGCATGAAAACGGTCACCTGTTTTTGGAACAGCTGAAGTCTGATGCCAGGGAGTTTGGTACAGAACAGCTTGTCGAGGACTGGAACACTACCCGCAACTGGTGGGCATCGAACAGCGAAAGCATCCGTCGCGAAGCGATCCAGTATGCAAAAAACAGAGGCGACCAGGAATCTGCAAACGTACTCGATAAGATGGGTCAGGCAGCGATCCGCGCGTATGTGCGAACCGGCGATCTGACAGGCGGTGTGGAGTACGCCGGCAGAGGTAATGCAACGGCGCCGTTACAATACCTCACCGAAGCAATGCATGAACAATATGCGCGCGGGTTTGAGGATTATTTGCGGACAGGCCAAGCGCCAAGCGTCCAGCTGCAAAGTGCGTTTAATCGGTTTCGAGGTTGGCTTGTGTCGATCTACAATGCGATCCGCCGCCGCCTGGGGCGCGACATTCTCGATGTCCAATATTCGCGCGAGGTCGCGCAGACTGTCGATCGGTTGCTGGCAAGCGATGCCGATATCGAACTGGTGCGCGAGCAATACAATCTGAAGGCGCTCTATGACAGTGCCGAAGAGGCGGGCATGACTCCAAAGCAGTTCGAGCGTTATCAGCTGCAAGTGGCGCGGGCGGTTGATCAGGCGAAGACTAGACAGCTGAAGAAGCATCTAAACGAAATCGAGCGCGAACAAAAAGAATTCTGGAAGTCGGAAGGCGAAAAGATTGCCGGCGGGATTCGCGCTGAACTGGCGCAAGACCCCGCCTATCGAGCTTTGTACACGTTAACGCAAAAAGCGTTGGCAGATGGTACGCCACTACCCGAAGGTTTTGCAATTGATCGCCTGGATCGAAAAGCGGTTGTAACAATGCTGCAAAGCGCAGAGAGCCTAAAGCGGCTGCCGAAGGTAAAGACAAAGGCGGTATACACTACCCAGCGAAACGAGAGTGGCATCCATCCAGATGTCGCCGCGAATATGTTTGGTTTTCGCGATGGCATGGAAATGCTCCAGGCTATGGCAGCTGCGCGGCCGTTCGAAGAAGTTGTGCAAGCGCGTGTCGATGCCCAGCTGAAAGAAAGGTATGGCGACATGCGGAACGATGGTTCTGCGGTCGAGGAGGCGATCAAGAGCGTCCACATTGACGAGACCGCGGAAGTGTTAACCGCGGAACTAAATGCGCTGCGCGATTCAAGCAACAAAATGAAACCCGCGTTTGTTCGTCAGTGGGCGATTGAGAAGCTGGGTGGCCGTAAGGTTTCGGAGATGCGGCCAAACGAGTTCCTCGCGGCGGAAAAGAGACACGCCAAAGAATCCGGTAGGTTACTACGTCAGGGCGATCGTCTCGGCGCTCAACGGGCTAAGTTCAAACAGCTGATGAATTTCTATATGGCAAAAGAATCCATAAAAGCCCGCAACGAAATTACAGCCGGCCGCAAATATTTCAGCCGGTTCACTGCTCGGCAGAAGAATTACAAGACGATCGACGCCGAGTACATTGACCAGATCAAAAACATTTTATCGAACTATCAATTTGGGCCGCGAATGTCGAAGGACATCAAGGCGTGGCTTGATTTTGCAGAATCTGCCGGCCTTGAAGATGGGGCGGTGTTCAACATTCCGCAGGAAATTATAGATGCGGATGGTCAAACTAATTACCAGGATTTGACGCTTGACGAGTTCCGCACGTTGAGGGACTCGATCAAGGCGATCGAGGCGCAAGGTCGATTGGCTAAGTTAGCTGAAGTGGCTGGAGAAAAAATTTTTCTCGCTGACGCTATAGCCCTAATTATGGATCGTCTTAATAACCGTCGAACGACAAGCCGGGCGACGGGAAAGGTGAGAGGTTATCCCTCTACGCTCAAGGGTCGATGGGCAGAATGGAAGGATGAGCGATCCTCGACCTTGGCAGATTTAGATGCGGCTCTGGCAAAACTGGAGTTTTTGGCCTTCCAAATCGACGGCGAGAAAGGTGGGCCTTTCCATAAATTTATTTTTCAAACTTTTTCAGACGCTGAATCGGCTCGCAATGACATGACGTTACGGGTCGGCAAGCCGATTATGGATGCAATGAAAAATATGCCGCGAGAGATGCAACGTGCGTTAGGAACAAAAATACACGTACCGGAACTGGATCGACATTTGTCGCGGGCTGAAATCATTATGATAGCCCTAAACACCGGCAATTTAAGCAACCGTGATAAAATGATTAGAGGAAGTCGCCTAGATAGGTTTGGAGCGGTTGCGCTAAATGAAGATATTCTCATCAAGGTTTTAGACAATTTAACGCTGGAAGAATGGCAATTTGTCCAAACGGTTTGGGACAGTTTCCAAGAGATGTATCCGGATGTCGAGGCGGTGTTCCGTAAAGAGAACGGACGCTCGCCGGAAACAATTGAGGCTGTCCCGTTTGAGCGCGAATTCGACGGTGAGACGCATGTGTTTCGCGGTGGATATTTCCCGATGATGTACGATCCAGATCGCTCAAGTCGAGGCGCAGATATTAAAAAAATAAACGCGCTTGAGGCTATGCAAGCAACGACTACCCAGGTTGGAGTCTTCAGCGGGATGACAAAGGAGCGCACTGATGCAGCGTTCCCCGTGTCGTTGGATATTACAAAAATACCAGTCCATCTTGAGCGAACCGCTCATTACATAACTCATTATGAGGCCGTCAGAACGACTAAAAAAATACTTTCGAACAAAGAAATAGATGACGCCATCGCCCAGACGATGGGTACTGAATATAAAACTGTTATGGAAAATTGGTTAGGCTCGGTGGCCTCAAATGAAGGCCGATCTGTTGGATCAGATAGACTGTCTAAAGTGTTCGAGTTTTTTCGAACTAACGCAACAATCGCCATCATGGGGTTTAGCTACACGACCATGATCGCGCAGACGCTGGGGCTGTCTACCAGTGCTGATGCGCTCGCGCAGCAACCAGACGGTAAATATAATGCGTTGGCCGGGACGAAATGGATGGCAACCGGTATGTTCCACTACCTTAAAAACCCCGCGCAAAACATCCGGATGATTAAGGAGATGTCGGGTCAGATGCGGCACCGCATTTACAATACCGATCGCGATGTGTCATACGCGATGCGGAAATTTGAGCGTTCCGCCGCTGGTCGATCGATGATGAAGGGAAAATGGAAAGAATTCCAGCGGTTCAGCATGATGGCGATCGCCGGCATCCAGGTGTTAATGGTCGATTATCCGACCTGGATGGGCGCCTATAACAAAGCGTTGGCTGAAGGTAAGGCGCCAGGTGACGCTGTCAATTATGCTGACAGCATCGTAAGAACGTCACAAACGGCCGGCGGATTAAAAGATTTGAGCCCCGTGCAGATGAGCGAGGCGCTGGCACCGTTTATGTTGTTCTATTCGTTTTTCAGCGTCCTCTACAATATCGAACGGCAGATCGTTGGAGATGTTGTCAAGGGTGGAAAAACCTTCATTAAGGACGTACCACAGGCTGCTGCTCGGGTGTTTATGGTGCTTGCGCTATCTACGATTATCGAAAATTTGTACAAAGACAAATGGCCGGATGAGGACGAAGACGAAGACGGTATCATATCAGGTTGGGATTATGCCAAGTGGATAACGCTGAAAACCGCTTATTTTGGATTGTCGAGCATACCCTTATTAAGGGATGTCGTCGGCGGTGTGATGTCTGGTTTTGATTACTCTATGTCGCCGGTTGACAGTTTGGGTGACAATGTCGGCAAGATGATTCCCGCCATCAGCAAGGCGATCGATGATGGTGAGATGACGGAGTTAGGATTAAAGTCTATAGCTGGTGTGATTGGTTTCTCAGTTGGCGCACCAGTCACATCGATTAACCGTATGATTCGAACAGCTTTCAAAATGGAAGAGGGCGAGGATGTCGATTGGTACGATTGGCTTGTGGGCTATCGCAAGCCAAGCACATCAGCCTTTAAAGATTAGCTATGTTCGCACCGTTGACATTGTAAAAATCGTTGACAAAAGGTAAATTATTATAAGCAAACCGAGGTCGGAAAATGACTGTATCGAGTACGACGGCAAAAATCTCATATGCGGGCAATGACTCAAATACGAGTTTCAGCTTTGCGTTTACGGTGTACGTCAACACCGACCTGGTTGTGACGTTTACGAATTCGTCGGGCGTGGAATCGACGCTGACCGAAGGTGCCGGCACAAGCAATTATTCGGTGAGCGTGTCGAGCTATCCAGGCACCGGGTCAATCACCTGGCCGGCAAGCGGATCGACCAAGCTGCAATCGAACGAAAAGATCACGATCAAACGGGTGCTGCCGCTCACGCAGACGATCGATCTGCAAAACCAGGGTGGTTATTTTCCGGACGTACAGGAGCAAGGTTTCGACCGCGGTGTTTATCTAAGTCAGCAAATCGATGAAGAGGTCGATCGCTCTATTAAGATACCTGTGTCGTCAGCAACGTCGATTGACTCAACGCTGCCGGCGCCAACGGCCGGCACGGTGATCGGGGCGTGGAACGACGATGCGGATGCGATCGTTGCTGGTCCGACCGTTGCGAACATTTCGGCGGCCGAAGCGAATGCGACTGCGGCAGCTGCGAGCGCAGTCACGGCAGCTGCCGAGGCGTCAGCGGCTAATCCTAAATATACATTTTCTACCAGCACCGGGATGACCGATCCTGGCGCCGGAACCTTACGCTACAATCATGGAACTGTGGCATCAGTTTCGGCCATAGCGTTGGACGATACGACGGCCGACACCGGCAATCCAGACATCGAGGCATGGCTAAAGAGTTGGGATGATAGCACCTCGACAGTTAAAGGCTGGCTCCGACTGGTCGAGCCGGGAACCCCAGCGAACTATGCCGTGTTTCATATTACAGGATTGACCGATAGCAGCGGATTCATACAGCTTGCCGTGACGCATATCGACAGCAATGGCACGTTTGGAAACGGCGATAGTATTCGCGTGATGTTTTCGCGAACGGGCGATAAGGGTGACACGGGATCGACCGGAAGTCAGGGAATTCAAGGCGACGAGGCGGGCGTCTTACCTTATGTTTTTGCGACCTCGACAACGGATTCCGATCCAACAGCGGGAAAATTACGCTTCAATCACGGGACGCTGTCGAGCATTAGTCAGATATTTATTGACGACCAGAGCAATGCGTCCGGAACCCCTGACGTGTCTGCGTTGCTGTTGACTTGGGATGACAGCACCAACGTCAGCGACAAAGGCACCATAGTCGTCTCTAAAAAGAGTGCGCTGCAAAATTACTTTATCGGCAAGCTGACCAGTCTGGTTGACGCAAGCGGTTACGTGAAGTTGGTGGTAACGCACGTTGCATCTAACGGCAGTTTCAGCGCCGATGACGATTTGCTGGTCGAGTTTCAGCGGACGGGCAATGCCGGTTCGCTTTCTGATCCAATGACGACGCGCGGCGACATCATCGTGCGCGACAGCTCAAACGCGACGGCGCGGCTTGCGGTTGGCGCAGCGTCAACTGTGCTGGTCGGCGGGACAGACCCGAGCTACGCTCAAGTTGCAACCGCGATGATTGCGGACGATGCAATCACGCTGGCGAAAATGGCACCCGGCACTGACGGCAATCTCATCACCTACGATTCCAGCGGCAACCCGGCGGCAGTCGCGACGGGTTCGGCTGGGCAAATCCTCACCAGCGCGGGGGCAGGCAGCCCGCCGGTTTTTGCGGCGGCGGCGGGCGGCTGGGCGCACGTCGAAACAAAAACCGCCGACAACAGCGAGATGACCTTTTCGCACACGGTCGCATCAGGATACGATTACCAGTTCGTCTTCCGCAATTGCAACATTGGTGGTGATGCTTCGGCGCATTATCCATTTCTACAGATCGGCACGGGCGCGGGGCCGACTTTTCAAACGTCGGGATATTTAAATCAGTCGTTAATGGCAGACGATTCCACGGTCACCGGTCAGCGAGACGTTCGGACTGACGGCATCGAAATCCTCGCGAGCATGGGAACGGTCGGAGGCGATCACGACACGCGATTTATGTCGGGCCAGATGCTCGTTTACGATCCGGGCGCGGCAACAAAAGCCGTTACTGAGGGTCGAATGTTTGCCGATGACGCATCTGTCATACCGCATTTATGCATCAACAATGGGAGGTATGACACGGCGACGGCAGTGACAGCTTTTCGGTTCACCTCAGCTGCATATCATTTCGAACATGGAACCGTGTCTCTCTACCGAAAGGCCATAGCATGACGAAAATAATCGTAGCAGATTTCGATAGCGACGGTGTGATCCTCGCTGAGAATCGTGCGGATGACGCAGACGCTGCTAATGCAATCCGCAGTGTGATGCTGGCTGAAGGCTACCGAAATGCATTTGTTAGCGACGTTCCGTCTGGCGCCGAAACCGGCTGGCGCGTTGAGGGCGGCGCCGTAGTCTACAAAGCCGACGTTGCGGCGGCGGCAGAGACTGCCAGTGCAATGAAATCTATTCGATCCGAGCGTGACCGCCGTCTCGCCGAATGCGACTGGTGGGCGTCATCTGATCTGACGATGAGCTCCGAGCAAACGGCGTACCGCGCAGCCCTGCGCGATTTCCCGGCAACTGTCGATCTGTCAAACATCGTTTGGCCGACAAAGCCGTGAGCGATGACTAAAACGCTGGTCGCCTTGGTTGTGGTTTTGCTCGCATCTTGCGCGGCCGCTGCCAACATTCAGCGAGTTGATACCATCACAACGACAGGCCCATGCTACCGGCCGGCTGATTTACAAGATCGCCTGGATCGCGATGGGTTTGATGTGCGAGTGACGGGACAAAGCGAAAACAGCACCGGCAAAAAGGCAAGCGTACTCTTTTATTCGAAGGATCGAGATTTTGTTATCGTGCTGCGGTCTGGCAACCTGGCCTGTGTTCTGGCCGCGGGAAAAAAGCTCGAAGGCGTCTAATGGAGGGCGCGGATTTGCGATTATTGATGACTGTTGGCGGGATGTTGGTGTCTGTCGTCAGCGCATTTGTGATCGTCAAAACGAAATTGAGCGGCGTAATCGAACAGCTGGGCGACATGGAAAAGAGGCTCCGCAAGCTCGATAGCACAATCGACAAACAACACACGGCGATCGAGACCCAGGCCCAGCGCACGCATGTTCTCAGCGGAATGCTTGAGCCCAGCAAACGTGAGAAACTGCACCGATCACTAGAGCGAAACAAGGTCGAGATCGAGCATTTGCGCCGTGATGTCGATGCACATCGACGCGAATACCTATCTGCTCATAACGGGAAACATCCACCTGTTCCCAGCGAGAAGGATAAAACTGATGATTGATTATTCTAAGCTAAAATATTTTAAGCGATCCGAATTTGTGTGCAGCTGCGGATGCGATCGCGCTGAGATGGATGATGATTTTGTGATGACCCTGGAGCGGATCCGCGAGAAACTTGGTCAACCGATGACGATCTCCAGTGCGTTTAGGTGTGAAAACCATTCGATCACAAAAGCAAAGATTGAGAAGGG
>Ga0098055_1001383_pt1 | contig 13244 bp, 19 predicted proteins | sample 17_taG_FD_75107 | JGI IMG/M metagenome (GOLD analysis project Ga0098055, IMG submission 75107) | Marine viral communities from the Subarctic Pacific Ocean - 17_ETSP_OMZ_AT15314 metaG | ecosystem: Environmental > Aquatic > Marine > Oceanic | place: Pacific Ocean | collected 2015-01-18 | reverse complement strand
TACTCTAGTATTTAATACAGTTAATGTGTCATTATTCAACGCAGTAAATCCTTGTACTTCTAACTCTGCTAATCGACCAACTTCTGTAATTTTAGTCTTTGTTATTGCAGGTGTTAGTTGATCTCCGTCGATAAGTTTCTTACCATCAATTAATACATTATCAAATCCAATGCCCTGTGTCTTTGCTAGTGTTAATATATCTTCAGTTAGCTGTTCTGTTGTTTGCGATTGTATTTTGTCAAGAACATTAGTAGTGATTGTATCTTTTAGTTCTATCCAGCTTTCGTTATCTGTGTTAACTCGACCTTTCAGTATAAGAGTTCCGTTGACTGTAACATCACTGTCGAAGTGTGCTTCTTCTGTTGTTTTTAGCTGTCTAGTAATTAACTCATTTTCATTTACTACATAACTGTCTGTAATTGTTATCTGTGGTGTTAGACTAGTATCGTTGATACCACGTTTAAGATTTCCTACAGCACTTTGAACATTTTTATAAATTTCTTCTTTGATATCTAAGTCTTTAAAATTACGTTCTATTTTACTAACAGCAATTTGATTTGAAACTGCTTGTGTACGAGAACTCCAGTCTGGATCATTGAATCTGCGTTCTATAATAGGTTCAATCTTTGAATCAACCAAAGAAACTATTGTAGATTCATCTACAATATTACTTAAATTTTTAATTTGTCCTGAGTCAAACATACGCTTAACTGCACTTTCAACAGCGTCTATCAATTGCGGAGTCCACTCACTGTTATTAAACTTTGCATTGACACGGTCCTGTGCATACTTAACAACAGCCTGCTCAACAACTTCTTTCCAAGTGTCGTTGTCTTCCATTATAGTTTTTAGTTCTTGTTCTACTCTTTTAGAAATTTCTGTTTCAACTAATTTAACTATCTCAAGTTGATCAAGCATCGTCTTCTCTCCATAAATCTAATGTACAGCAGTGAAATCCACCACCTAGTGTTCTTGAATGTGTTAGCTTCTGTGGTATTACTGTGAAGTTACGTTTTTCTAACTTCTGAATTATTTTGTGTTGGTCTCTGTCTACTACCACAGTATTACGATCAATTGAAAACATATTCAGTGCCATCCACTTACTAGCATACGGATATTTATAAAAGCCTGTGGGCACAATATGATTTTCTGTAATCCATATTATATTATAATCATGAAACAGTGCTGGCAGTTTATCAGCTGTAATTCTGTTTGCATTCAATATAACTGTGTTTTCATTTAACATTGTAATAGTGCTGTCAATATGCACACCTTGATAGATGTTATCTAACACATGTACCTTTTTATCTGGAAACTGCGTCTGTAGCCATTCAGCACCTTTGAGATTACCTGAATCACTTACAAGATATAATAAATCATCATTATGCCTTAATACATTAGCGGCATCAAATACTACATCAGGGTCGGGTATAGTTACAAAGTTTTCACCCGGCAAGTAACCGTATGTTTCTATTTCTCTTTGCCTACAAGGAAAACGCATGTTGCAGTCAATAATTTTATCATCAATTACTAGCAGTCTATCTCTTGGGCAGTAACCATACATACCATCAATTGCTTGATAATCCATTGGGCTAGGTCTGTGTACTTCAACACCTTGTTGAACAAAAGTGTTACATAAGTTTTCTAGTTCTTCTTCAGTGTGTTCAATGATTGATTGTTCAACAGGACCACTAGGTACAGGAGTATGTTTCCATCTAGTAGTTTCTTCCATTTTGCGAAATTGTTCATCTTGACTTGGCCAGTTAGCATTTATAGCTGTACCAACTACAACTGATCTTAATTTACTATATTCGTTTGCTGATCTAATTTTCATTTAAACTTCCTATCTATCCATTTCTTGCCAACGTATAATACTGCTACAACGATAACAATAGTACCAAGTAATATAGCCTCTGCTAATAAGTCACCTTGACTGCTGTCTATTTCGACGCCATCTGTACTTATTGCAATACGTTGTGTGCTTGAGTCTTGACTATTCTGGCTCATATACACCTGTTATCTGCATTGTATATCTATCAGTACTTCCAATGTTTGCGGCCAAGTGTAGACAATCATAGTTCCATCCTGCCCAATCGCCTGCCTTCCAATCAGTTAACGCATTACTGTTTACTTCTAAGTAATGCCCACTTTGCCAGTCCTCAAGAAATACCACAATCCTTCTAATACGATTGTGTTTAATGTTATGAAACTGTTTATATAATTGATAAGTGTCTCTATGTTCAGGTAGTATGCAACCAGGAGTCATTTTATACAGGCTAGCACCAATCATACTCATGCCTGTTGATTCTGCTATAGGCATTACCCAGTCTGGTAAGTTTTTAAAGTCTATCAATTCACCTGTATACTTGTCGTAGTGATGTCCTATCCCACGCCAGTTGTTCAGTGTTTGATTATCGTTGAATGGTTTATTTGTGTAAGTTAAGTTTTTAAAGTCACCAAACTCAGGATCAATGCGTCCTGTAAACCATATTCCGTTATCGTGTATTTCCATAATGTAGTACTTCGTAAGTGTCTGTGTTTGTTAGTTTACGCCAAGGATCAACTACTACTGAGCCAGGTGCAATGTCAAAGTAAAATTGTTGCTGTTCTTGTTCACCAGTATACCCATAGGTAATTTGTCTATCATGTGCATTTAATACCATTGCCTTTTCCATAACAATATCAACACATTCAGATCTATCATCTGCTAGTGGATCAACGTATACTACTTGATGTCCGAGTTCTTTGATGTAATGTCCTATCAAAGTAGAGTATGAACCAATACAGTATTCAACATCTGGCTTGTATGCTTTGCCATTGATCACAATAGGTCCACTCATAACATTTTGCTTATAAGCATCTACTAGGTATTCAGCTAGATTTTTAGCTTGTATCTCTCTGGCGTGCATTATAGTATCAAACAAGTCATAGCCTATGTCGTACTTTTCTGCTAACCATCTAAGTGCAATATTATCTCTTGGATGACAAGCACCAGCATCTCCCATGCCCGCTGTCATATACTTTGGTCCCATAATACGCATGTCAGACCTAGCAAGTGCACCTGTAACTACGTCAACATTAATATGGCCAATCCTGAGAGCGAAGTCTTGGATCATGTTTGCTAACCCTACTTTCGCGGAGATGAAAGTATTGTAGAAGATTTTAATAGCTTCTGCTTCGTCCCAGGTGCCATACTCATAACGAGGATTATTTTCCATTAATGATTTGTATATATCAATCAATGGTTGTATTTCCTCAGTTGAACCGTTTTCGGTGCCCATAATAATCATTTCTGGATTCACCATATCCCACTTAACTGATCCCATAGCAATCAAGTAGGGGTTATAAATTAATTGATGCTGATCGTCAAGCAATGTTCTAAAGTGCTTACGAGTTGTTCCTGGTAGTACTGTTGATATAAGTACAATCTTTTTTGGTTCTTGTGCGTGTTCGTTAACGTATTTTAATGAGTCCAATACATGATCGTGACCAAAGTCCTTTGGCTCCATGTGTGAACTAGGTACCGAGCCATCATATCCTTCTTCGTGTGGTGTTGGTACTGCAATAAAGATATATTCACCGTGTTCTACAGTGTCTTTGATTGTTGAAACTTTAACCGTGTCTGACGACCTTGGGTAAATATCATAGCCGGTAACAGGATACTTTGTAGCAAATACTTCTGCACAATCTAATCCAAGTTTACCAAGCCCTATAAAACTAATTTTTGTATCTAACATATGTTCTCCGCAAACAATTTTTATCAATGGACTTACGAAACTTATCTTAAAGATAAGAACTTCTCCATGCTTACTTATCACCCGTTTGGTACCAGGGGTTATAAAAATCTCCAAAGTTGGGAGATAGATAACCATTATGGTGTTCACGAGCTACTTAAAAATGCTCAAGTGTTAATGAATGATCAAGAACCTATTAGACTAGACTACATGCTGAATTGGAAACAACAGTTACTAGCAGACCCTGGTCCTCCCTTTGACACTGTAGTAGATATTACAATTAGAGATAAAAAAGAAGATAGCTATTGGAAGGGTGATGTAGATCTAAAAAAATGGAACAAGCAGAAAGATCAATATACAAGTTTAGTTGATCATTTCACTACAACTACTTCGGATATAGAGTTTGTTGGCCAACTTATGTTCCCTGGAATAGTTAAACCAATAATAGTACACAGTGAGCTAAACAGTCAAGATGTTGACGCTATTCAGAACCATTTTGTTCCGGTATATGTGTTCTGGCACGGGCTAGTTAGTAGAGACTGGTACCGACATTGGAAACATAATACTCAGTGTAGACCTCACATTAAAAGAGCTGATAATAGTAAAAGATTTTTGTTGTATGCACGTGCCTGGACCGGAACAAGAACTTATAGACTAAGATTTGTAGAGCAAGTTATAAAAAATAAATTACACCAATCATTTAAATATAACTTCCTTGAAACAGATAATGGCGAATTTTATAGACAGTACACTGATGTAGAACTAACAGATTACTTTGAACCTCAACAAGTATCAGACATAAACAGCAGTTTATTCTTTGAGCAGATACTTAAAGGACATAACGCGGATAATCAAAAACCATTTGAAAAAGGACAGCCAGAGGTAACTAGTAACTCAAGTGCATGTATTGATGTAAGTGATTATGAATCAACTAGTATACAAGTTGTTGCTGAAACTTTGTTTGAAACAGATAAAATTTATCTTACTGAAAAAACATTTCAACCAATAGTAGCAGGACAACCTTTCCTGACATTGTCAGCTCCTAACACACTGCAAACACTAAAACATTATGGATTTAAAACGTTTAGCAACCTATGGGATGAATCATACGACCAAGAACAAGATCATGATCGACGTATGGAAATGGTCATTGAGCAAATAGCAAAGTTAAACAATCTGTCAGACGACAAGTTTAAAACTTTATATCAACAGTGTTTAACAATATGCGAATATAATAGACAGCATTTCTTTAGTGATCTATTTGAACATCAGATGTTACTAGAATATGATACTAATTTTAAATCTGCGTTTGCTAAACAAAAAGAACACGCACTAACTAACCCTGGTGGCAGTAGACTAGCCATTGCTGATCAGTTCTGCTTTAAAGGGTACCATTCAGAATTTCATTACGAGCAGGATCAAAGTTATTTAAAATACGTGTTAGCCAGAGCACGTGAATATTCTGAGGAACAATATCAGGCAATACTCAAACAGTACTGGTGGGCAAAAACATTAGAGGATAACTAAGGGGGATGGGAGACGGCAGGGTTTTACCCCTGCCTTTTTCTTACTTTACCGTTTCGTGCATAGCACGTAACAATATCGCTCTAAGCCTGCAAGACTTTTGATAGTCTTTTATTGCATGCTCTCTACAGTAGCGAGTCCACATTGTCATAGTAATACCCTCCTTTTTACGGTTAGGTACGTTCCTTCGGTAATCATTACCTACTTCCGTCTCTTTCGAGATGAACGATGATAATGCGTTCCTTCGACTAATTATGAAGTCTACTTCCGGCCTTACGGCTGAACGTAAGTATATTTATACATTGATAAGTTTAGTAAGTCAACAGTGTTCGAATAAATACTAATATGAAAAAACTAATTAAACAGGCTTTACCAACAAAACTATGGCTAAGTCTACTAGTAGCCATAGCTATGTTATGGTATCACGCATAAGGAGCGACAAAAATGAGCAAGTTTAGCGGACTATTGGATGCAAAATTTCATCCACCTAGAACTTGGGTCCTAGACTCAAAACTAACATACACTGATGAGAAACTAACTGATAGACATATCACAGATCTTAAAGACATTGGTCTAAAAGTTACTAACAAAGGTAAAGTAACTGCACCAGCAGGACTTAAAACAGACATGGCGTCTGTGCCAAGATTTATGTGGTGGTTAATTGCTCCATTTGATGTTGCTAGGGCCGCTGTTATACACGACGTGTTGTACAGTGCAATTAGAAAATTCCGTTATCATGGTGGAGGCGATGCTATGGCAGAACGTGCTAAAACAGCCGCTGACCTAGTATTCAAGCATGCAATGGATGATGCTGAACCACCAGTACCTGGTTATAAAAAATACCTATGTTACCAAGCAGTGAACTGGTTTGGTGCAAGTTCAATTAAACCATCAGAAGCAGACAAGTAAGATGCATTGGGAATTATGGGTAGTACTTGGAGCACCAATTGCTACTCTGCTGTTTGCTTTATTTGTTGTTTTCTTCACAGAACCTATTATAGAAACAGAAGACGAATGAGCTGGAAACCATTGGCTGTTGGACTCGTCGGAGGCGTATGTTTATTCTTATTTTTGGCTTCCATCTGGCACGATATGCATCAAGAAGATGCTATAATTATGTTAGAAGAAATAGTTGTCACGCACGATAACTTATAATAAGTATAACTGTATTCACTAAGAAAGCGAGAAAAGAAATGCGTTTAAATGATGAGGCTTTTAATGAGGCAACGCAAGAGTTAGAAGAAATAACTGTAGACTTTATAGAAAATCACGGAATGTCTATGGACGAGTTTAACGGAATGACGTTAGCTCAGATAGTTCGCTTTTATATTCACAATGACGAATTTGATCATATTAGAAAAATACTAAGTGACGTACTCAAAAGCATTGACGAAATTGAGTCAGGAGAACGATTTAGTAAAATAAATAAATTTATTAAAGATCAAGACGAAGACGAGCAGTAGTTATTAATTAACAGCCTGCTTGTCTAACCTTTTCCCAAGTACCATTCCTGTACTGTACATATTCACCAGCGTTAGTATAACTAAATTGCCCTTCCCATGGTTCAGTAGCAAATTCTAACTTAGTAGGTTCCGTAGGAGTATATCCTACAGTAGGATTTTGTTTTGACCATTTTTTAACTTTATCACTCATCATAGTGATATTTAGCCTACTTTGGTTTTACTGGAGTAAAATCTTCTCTAGGTAGAATTGAAAAATCACCGTCGTGCCAATCAATACGTATAAGCTCTGGATGATCAGGTTCTTCTGTCCAACACCCAGGAATATATAATCCATCTATACGTTGAGCTGATGCTCTATATCCTAATTTATCATTGCACTCAGCATCTTGTGATAAAACTATGCGTAAGTTTGCGGCAAATTGATGTACCAACAATGGTAGTGGTTCTGCAAAGACTTGGTGGCTACACAGTAACGTAAGTAGTATAATTAGTTTACTCATACTAAATCTCTGTATGAAGCTTGCATGCTTCTGTAGTAAACCACTCAGCCTGGAATGTAATAATTTCTCCATCCGTACTGTCTTGATAATTTACAAGAGGTATGATACGTGTATTTGGTTGTTTCTTAGCATCTTTTGTGCTAGGAATATTGTAACATCCATGGTGAATTGTTCCGTTACTTTCTGTTGCATATGCTGAGTACGGAAATAGCTTGTGATCTACTGTTGTAGCATCACATTTTTCAGCAGTTAATACAACTAGTCCACCTGCTTCGTTAGCTAGGCATACTTTAGCATGAGGTCCAGCAAGTGCTGTTGTAGATATTAGTGTTAGTGTTGCAATTAATAATTTAATCATATTTTCTCCCTCCCCGGAGTAAAACCTTTTTCTTAAATTAGGTTTCCTTTTGAGAAAGATAATATAAGCATTATTAAGAAGGATCTCTTCTTTTTTATTCTTGTATAGTATTTATTAAAAAATACTGTAATATTATATATCTGGATAAATTATGAGGCCGTTATTTTTTGATTAAATAGAGTTATGGATAAAAGAATAATCAAGATAGAACCAGTTAAACAAGAAATAAAAGTAGGTTGGATGCTATCTAGATATTGCAATTACGATTGCATGTATTGCCCTTCAGCATACCACGATAAAGATATTAGTACATTATACAGTTTAGAAACATTAAAAGAAAAGTGGCAATCTTTTTACTGTAAAACTGAACATCTAAACTTGCCTTATAAGATTGATATTACCGGCGGAGAGCCTACTGCCAACAAAAACTTTCTACCTTTTATTGATTGGTTAAAACAAAACTATCAACTAGTAAAAGATATCATAGTAACATCAAACGGAAGTGCTAGTGTAAACTATTATAAAAAATTATCAAAATATATTGATAATTTATCGTTGAGCTTTCACGGAGAGTTTACAGACGAAGCTGAGTTCTTTTCCAAATCACAAGAGCTCAGCACATACTTTAGATCTACGGGCAAATACTTTCACGTCAATGTAATGAACGAAAGCTGGAATCTAGAACGTGTTAAGCTGTTTAGCAAGTATTTGGATCAGCACAATATAAATTATAGCATTAATAATTTAGATGAAAGTCTAGGAACAAGAAACACAGTACTGCAAAAAGGAGTTATAAACATTGAGCAAATTCTCTAATCAAAAGAACTATAACTGTCGAGTCACACTTGATAACAATGAGGAATATCTAGTATTTTCTAATTGGTTATCCAATGAAGACAATCATCATTTTAAAGGGTGGAAGTGTGATGCTGGACGTACTAGGTTTTTTATTGATTCAGACTTTAACGTGTTCAGTTGTGAAAGTGGTCGCAATGATCACTTGGGAACTGTTGATAACTTTGAGATATTAGAAAAGGGTACAACGTGTAAATTAGATATCTGTGCGAACTGCACGGATGATTTAGCAACTTATAAAAGTAAAGATTAATCGCAGTCTGAGAATGCTTCTATCATACGTTTCATGCACTCTTTAGTGTTAGGTGCATTACTGCAGACTTCTTCTTCAACTACTTCTTCAACTTTGGTTTGTTCAGTAAGTTTTTGTTCTGACATTTTTCCTTTCCTTTTGGGAAAATACTTTTTAATTTATACATCAGTTTTGCTGTTGTATAATTTTATTTATCGTTAAGTTAATATGTTTAAAACATTTATATAATAAAAAAGCCCTCTGTCATAATAAAAGAGGGCTTTCAATACTATTAGTATGAAGTATTACTTGTTCATTATGTACATTGTTACTTCAAAACCAAAACGCATTTCTGTGTATGCTGGTGTAGTCCACATAGTATTTCTCCTTTCTTGATTAAAGTTTTAAATTTAATCAGCTCAGCTAAGATATCATTTGTAATAAAGTTAGCCTTGAGATCTTCGTAACACAGTTTTGTTACTTGCATTACTTATAATAATAGTAACACATAACTACCTAAAAAACATACTGATAATCATTAATTACTATTAATAAATTTATCCAGCTGGGCAGTTGATTGCACTCCTACTACTCTTGCTACTTCTTTTTTATCTTGATCAATTCTAATCAGTGTAGGTACGCTTCTTACCATAAAGTGCTGTGCTAGGTCTTGTTCTTGATCAATATCAATAACCTGTATTTCTCTTTCAGTTTCTACACGCTCAATGTTTTTTGCTAGTGCCTTACATGGTTCACACCAGGAGGCTGTAAATCTTAATATTTTCATTCTATTGCCTCTTAAAGATTGCCAATGACTACTAGTCGACACTCATCAAATTCTTGGTTAATTGTGATAGGTAAGTCTTTGAAGTTTACGATAGTAGCATTGATATCTGCTTCATTAATATCAAGACTATAACAAACTAAAGTTGTTTTTGTATCCCAATCTTTAACCCAACTTGATAGCATGGTAATATCTTGTTGTAGATTTTTACCTTCTAGTATTTGAATACCTGGTCGTTGTAATTCTTGCTCTGTTAACCAGGACTGTAAGTCTAATTTTACTTTACGAAAGTTCATACATATATTTATCAGGGTAGTTAATACCAGGTAAAAAAAGCCGGCTTTTTACACCGGCTTTAATCTGGGAGGTAAGCAACAATATTTGCTTGTATCTATTTATACATTGTAACAGACGTGTTACAATTTTGTTACACTTTTTCAATAGTGACCCTAGTTGATTTGTACTGTGGATTTAAATGATCAACAGTCTTTGTGGTAGTTAGTGTATTAATCGTCACACCATTAGGAACCATAATAACATCCACAGGTGTTTTATCTGTAACGTAACAAGGCAAAGTTAATTGACCATCCTGTGATGATATTTTAATTACGTCATCGGTATTAAGATCGTACTGCTTGGCATTCGTTGGATTTATTCTTGCTTCGCCACGTTGATGTCTAGGCAGTACCAGATTAAATACTCCGTGCTCTCGGTAACCTGACATTAAGAAAAACTCACCAGATTTTAATGTGCTTAACGAATGATTTGCTTTTAGAACATGTCGATATAATTTATCATTACAATCAAATTTATTAAGTGGACTAACATAATTAGGATTGTAATAAGTTTTCCCTTGTTCTACAAGTTCAACTAATTTTTCATCTGCAAATTCAATAGCATCTTTAAAAGATTTTTCTTTGTTAGTGTCTAAATATTTAGATATAAACGCTAGCCAAACACTAGTGTAAACTGGTGCTGGCCAATCTTTTCCGGCAGTTTTTGTTAATATATCTAATGCTTTGTTGCATCCTTGTAAGAAATTATTGATTTGTTCACTAATAAATTTTACTCTATCATTGTAGTAAGATTTATTATCAATAGTGACATCCAATCCTAGCCTAGCTATTAGCTCAGAATATATATCATAACAAGTCTTAGTGTAGGTAGCATCAACTATTGGTTTAGATATTTGTGTCCAACCATAATGATCATGAAAGGTATGTACCGCTTCGTATCTTTCTGAAAACGTTGGAACTGGCAATATGTAGTCTGCGTGTTTAGTACTAGCAGTATGAAAACTATCCAATGCTACTATAAGATTTATCTTTGTAAGTTGTTCTTTTAATTTATCTGTATTAGGAAATCGTTCAACAGGATTGTTATAATCAATAATAAGAGCATCCATTTTATCGCTGTCGTTAACATACAAGTTCTCAACAACATCACCACCTCCCATTATACCCCATAACTGATCTTTATTGGTAAAGGGAGTTTTTTGTTGATTAAAAACAGGAGTTGATACACTCATACCAACAGCATTTAATTTCATACATCCTGGTTTGTTAATATGGTCGAGCAATAGAGGTAACAATGCTATTAGGTAGTAGACACCTCTAGTATTTTGACTATGACATGCTCCGTTACCCGAATGATAAGAAACTGATTTTGAGTTACTAAGGATCTCTGCAATAGTTTTTATCTGTTCGTATGGCACTCCGCAGACGTCTAAATACTCATCAACGTTGATATTCATTAAAACTTTTAATACGTTTTCGTAGTTTACTGCTCGCTTGGTTAGATCAATGGTATTTGTGATTAATATCTCTCTTGCTAAAAGACTTAAGAATTGCAAATCTGTGCCTGCATTAAGTTGCACATGATGATCAGCAAGTCCTGCAGACTTAGTTTTGACAGGATCAACAACAATGAGATTCTTGTTTGGGTCTTTTGAAATGTCGTTAAGAATCTTTCTTGTGTGCGGCATAGTTGTTGTAAGCCAAATGTTATGCCCCAATGAAAAGATAGTGTCGCTAGTAGCTAACTCGGGACTAAGTTTCCCGCCGTACATTTCGCCTTCTGTTTTAACCATGTAGGCTTTTTCAACTGATAACTGATTTGCCATCCAGCGACTTCCAAGTCGGTGCCATTTTTCGTAACTATGCAAGGTAGTTGGATTGTAGCCCATGTGCATCGGAGCAATGTAGAAGATTCGGTCGCCTCTTCCTTGATCTCTAATCTCTTTTAGTTTACCAGATATTTCATCTAATGCAGTTTCCCAACTGATAGGTATATGCTTACCGTTGACTCGTTTTAGAGGACTAGTAATACGATCTTTATGATTATTCCACGAAACCATCTTAGGACCTTTTTCGCAGATATATCCTTGGCTAACAACGTCGTCAGGATCACCAACAACTTTGATTAGTTTATTGTCTTCTACTGTTGCTTGTATTCCGCATTCTGTCATGCAGAACAGACAAAATCCTTTCTTACTAGTAGTCATTCCAGTTATAACTTTTTAATATCATCGTTATATTTTAAAACTTCTTCAATCAAAGATAAATTAAGTTTAGCTTTGCTAGCACTCTTACTCAATGCTTTTGTGTCTTTAGGTAAACAATGCCCGCCAAAGCCACGCTCTTCTGTTACATCCGTATGATCTCTACCTATACGAATATCGTCTGTGACTACTTCACGAACCTGTTCCCATTTAAGATCATACTTCTCACAAAAATCATAAAGCTGATTAAAAAATGTAACTTTAGTTGCTAGAAAGGCATTACGAAAGTATTTGCCTGCAATAAGTTCCTCAGGTGTCTTGCGAACTGAATATTGAGCTGTTGGGAATATTTTTTTAAAGAAAGGTATCCATCCATGGCCCCACTGGCCTGCTAGATATATATGTTTTGTTGTTTGAAAGTCTTGGGTTGCTGTTTTTGCTCTCAAGAACTCTGGTGAGAATGTTACTCTATGATCAGGAAATTTCTTTTTAAGAGTATGCCATCCTTCTATAGATATTGTTGATTTAATTAACACAGGAACTGCAGGAGCAACTTTTTTGAGTACATCAAATACATTAGTCATATCACATTCACCATTTTTACCCTCAGGTGTTGACACAGCTATTATAACTTTTTCTGGATTAAAGTCAGACATTTTATTTTTGTTGTGTTTAGGATCTACAACATATATGTCCACAACGTCTTTGAATGTTTCGTGGATAGCTTTCCCTACGTATCCGTATCCTGCTAATAATATCATTTGACCTCTCGCGAATTCTTAATATAATATATTATATATTATGTGTAAGCCGGTGTCAAGATTTTTTTGAAGGTTTGCTTAATGACTCTAACCAATCAACGTCTTCATCCGTCATTGGTCGCCAATTTAATTGATGCACTGTTTTTCCTTTTGAGAAATTAGTAAAATAAGACTTTTGATCTTATGCTCAATGGTATTTATCTAGTCAATAAAAAAGCACTCTTATAAGTGCTTTTCTAAGTTGTACCATATTATTTTTTTCTTTTCTTAAGCTCTGCTAACACTAGTTCACAGTCAACTTTGTTCAAATGGCAACCGTTAAGTGCATCATTAAAGTTGTATCCGTCTAACATTAGTTCAAGAAAGTTAGTTACTTCTTTAACTTCAAGATCTAACAGTGTTGCAATTTCTAGTATGGTGGATGTATATTCTTCAGTATACATAAAGCTACCTCCTTTTAACAAGAAGCGTTCCTTCAGCTTATGCCTACTTCCGTCCCAGTGGGATGAACGTTGTACTATTATTTAGTACTC
>Ga0098055_1001381_pt1 | contig 13247 bp, 13 predicted proteins | sample 17_taG_FD_75107 | JGI IMG/M metagenome (GOLD analysis project Ga0098055, IMG submission 75107) | Marine viral communities from the Subarctic Pacific Ocean - 17_ETSP_OMZ_AT15314 metaG | ecosystem: Environmental > Aquatic > Marine > Oceanic | place: Pacific Ocean | collected 2015-01-18 | reverse complement strand
TAAAGATATATGGTAATTTAATTTACTATATGCCTAGAGAAATTGTAAACAGAGATTTAGTATTAGGTGAAGACGTTAATAGTAAATTTAAAAATGCTTTTCCTATTGAAATGTATTTTGAAACTACTGAAGGATTTGCTGGTCAACAAGAATTAATCAATAAGTTTGGATTAGAAATTAGAGAAGATACTACATTGATGGTATCTAAAAGACGTTTTCAAAATAAAGTAGACATTAGAACAGAATTAAACGTAAAAGGTAGACCAAACGAAGGAGATATATTATTCTTTCCTTTGATGAACAGTTTCTTTGAAATTCAATTTGTAGAAGATCAGGAACCTTTCTTTCAATTAGGTAACTTACCTGTTTACAAATTAAGAGTTACACGTTGGGAATATTCAAACGAAGAAATAGATGTCGGAATAAAAGACATTGATAAAAGAGAAAGAGAAAATTCAGTTAATCTATTAGTAGACAGAGTGCGTTTAGAAAACGAAGCTGGTAGCGTGCAACTAGAACAAGATGACGTATCATCTGGTAATGCTAACTTCTTATTAAACGAAGAATATGACGCAACAAAAACTACAGTACAGACTCAATCTGATTATGCACAAAATTTAGATTTAGATACGGCAGCCGGTTTTGATACTGCTTCTGTAACAGATGATGTACTAGACTTTACTGAAAGAAATCCATTTGGGGAGGTAGACATTTAATGGAAAGAGATAGACATAGACAATTACATGAGTTTCATAATAAAACTTTAAAACAAAAAAAAGAAATGGAACTATCAAGAAATTTAAAAAAAGAAGTGGTTGCTGGTGCAAACGGCACACAAAAATATGTAATCAAAGAAGGAATTAATAAAGGTAAGATAGCCGATAAAGGACAATAATGTTTGGAACACCGTTTTACAATGAAGGATTAAGAAAGATTATTATTGCTTTCGGACAACTATTTAATAATATAGTTATTGAAAGTACTAATAAGGAAACTGGTGCTGTGATGAAAAGAATAAAAGTTCCTTTAGCATATGCTCCTAAAGAAAAGTTTTTAGTTCGTTTAGATGAACAAAAAGATTTAGATGATAGATCAATGGCATTAACTTTGCCTAGAATAGGTTTTGAAATATCAGGATTATCATATGACCCTAGTAGAAAATTAACTAGAGTTCAAAAATATAGAACGGAAAAAACACCATTGACAAGAGATCAATCTGTTGCTAAAATGGACAGAGTATATATGGAAGATGATAGTGGTCATATTCAGTTTGAACAAGCAAATACTACAACAGGATATGCTGAATATCCATTATTAGAAACATCGCCAACAGATTTTGCAGATTCAAAAAAACAAAGTTTTAATTATACACCTGTACCATATAACATAAGTTTAAATGTTTATGCTTTTACAGCAACTGCTGAAAATGGTTTACAAATTGTAGAACAAATATTACCTTTCTTTCAACCAGATTATACAGTAACAGTAAATGTTATGCCTGATATGAATATAAAAAGAGACGTACCTATTATTCTAAACAATGTAAACTATGAAGACAGTTATGATGGTGCATTTACAAATAGAAGAGCAGTTATATACTCAATGAATTTTACTGCTAAAACATACTTGTTTGGTCCTACAACTAATCAAGGTGTTATTAAAAAAGTACAAGCAGATTTATATGCTGATACAGTAAACAATCCACCAAGAGAAGAAAGAATTACAGTTGTACCAAATCCTATATCAGCTGATGTAAATGATGATTTTGGATTTACAACAACAATAGAAAATTTTACTGACGGTAAAAAATATAACGTGAAGACAGGAAGTGATGAATAGTTATGGCAAAATTAGAAGACAAGGTAAATGAAATTTTAGGTATTGAAAGTATACCTGAAGCTACACAACCAAAAGAATTTCAACCACCTGTGGAAAGACCAAAAGGTGATGTTGAAGTAAAAACAGAAAAAGATATCAATCAAGATTACGCTTATAGTAGAGATAGTTATTATAATCTAATAGATAAAGGTAATGAAGCTATTGAAGGAATATTAGAAATTGCAAAAGAAGGCCAACACCCTAGAGCATATGAAGTTGCAGGCCAATTATTAGGACAAGTTGCAGGTACTGTTGACAAACTACAAGACTTACAAAAAAAATTAAAAGACTTAAAACAAGTACCAAAGACTGCAAACACAAATGTAAAAAATGCTCTTTTTGTTGGATCAACTGCCGAGTTGCAGAAAATGTTAAATAGAAAACAAGAAGATGAAACAATTGAAAAAAATATTACTCCCGAAAAGGAGTAAAAAATGAGTGAAGCATATTTAGGGAATCCTAATCTTAAAAAGGTTAATACTCCTGTTGAGTATACACAAGATCAGATAGTAGAATATCAAAAGTGTGCTGAAGATCCAATATACTTTATGGAAAAATATATCCGTATTGTATCTCTTGATGAGGGTCTAGTGCCTTTTAATATGTATGGATTTCAAAAAGATATTGTTCAAAAAATTCACGAGAATAGATTTACTATATGTAAACTACCAAGACAATCAGGAAAATCTACAACAACTATTTCTTATCTATTGCATTATGCATTATTTAATCCAAACTCTAACATAGCCATACTTGCAAACAAAAGTTCTACTGCTAGAGATATATTAGGTAGACTGCAACTTGCATATGAAAATTTACCAAAATGGTTACAACAAGGTGTAATAAACTGGAACAAAGGTAATATAGAATTAGAAAATAAATCTACCATTGTTGCAGCTGCCACTTCTTCAAGTGCTATTCGGGGTGGTTCATTTAATATTATCTTTCTTGATGAGTTTGCTTTCGTACCTACTAACATTGCCGAAATGTTTTTTAGTTCAGTTTATCCTACAATATCTGCTGGTACAAAAACTAAAATGATTATAGTATCTACACCTTATGGTATGAACATGTACTATAAGATTTGGATGGATGCAATCAATAAAAAGAATGATTATATTCCTATAGAAGTACATTGGAGTGAAGTACCAGGTCGTGATGATAAATGGAAAGAACAAACTATACGTAACACAAGTGAAGAACAATTCCAACAAGAGTTTGAGTGTGAGTTTTTAGGTTCTGTAAATACTTTAATATCAGCTTCTAAAATTAAGGCAACACCTTATGTAACACCTATAAAGTCTGCTCAAGGTGTTGACATATATGAAGATAGAAAAGAAGGACATACTTATGTGGCTGCTGTTGATGTATCACGTGGTGTAGATAAAGATTATTCTGCCTTTTTAGTATTTGATGTAACTAGTATGCCTTATAAAGTTGTAGCAAAATATAGAAGTAACGAAATTAAACCTTTTGTATTTCCTAATATAATATCTAGAGTTTGTTTAGCATATAATCAAGCACATATATTAACAGAGGTAAATGATATAGGTCAACAAGTGGCCGACGCCTTACAATTTGAAATTGAGTACCCTAATTTATTAATGACAACACAAAAAGGTCGTGCTGGTCAAATATTAGGTGCTATGTATAGTGGTCGTGGGTCATCTATGGGTGTTCGTATGACAAAAGCTATTAAAAAAGTAGGTTGTTCAAACTTAAAAACACTAATTGAGGGCGACAAAGTTGTTGTTAATGATTTCAATATCATACAGGAGATGTCAACCTTTACTAAAAGAGGTCAAAGTTGGCAGGCCGAAGACGGTTCCAATGATGATTTAATGATGTGTTTAGTCATATTTGGTTGGTTATCTAATCAACCCTACTTTAAGGAATTGACAAATACCAATGCACGTTTAAAAATGTATGAGGAACAAAAGAATTTGATAGAACAGGACATGGCACCATTTGGTTTTGTAGACGATGGAGTGACTGATCCTGAAGATGAGGAAACAGTTGACGAGTACGGTACCAGATGGTTTCCTGTCTCTAGAAAAGGACAATAGTCTATTTCTAGGTTATTATAAATATCTGTACTGGCTTTAAATATGGATGTAAGAAAACTTACAAAGACGTGAATTATAATATATTAATAATTAGCTAATTAAGAGGAGAATAACCTATGGCATTTCAAGTATCACCAGGTGTTCTTGTACAGGAAAAAGATTTAACAAGAATCATTCCTGCTGTATCTACATCAATTGGCGCCTTTGCTGGCGAGTTCAGAAAAGGTCCTTTAGATGAGATTACATCAATCTCTAGTGAACAAGAGTTAGTAAGTGTTTTCGGCAAACCGGATAATTCAAATTTTGAATCATTCTTTTCAGCTGCAAACTTTTTACAATACTCTAACGCATTAAGAGTAGTACGAGTACAAAATACTGGTTTAGCAAACGCAGCCGTTTCAGGCTCAGCAGTTGCTATCAAAAATACACAAGACTACCAGGATAATTACAATGCTGGTCAGGCGTCTGTCGGAGAATGGGCAGCTAGAACAGCAGGAGTTTGGGGCAACGGCCTTAAAGTTTCTGCTTGTCACAGCGCAACAGGTTTCCAAGAGGATGGAAAAACAACAATAAATGATTCTGCTATGGCTGTTGGTCATACAACAGTAACATTAACATCAGGAACTGGTTTTGCAGTCGGCGATATCGTTGAGTTTTCAGCGAGTGCTGGTGGAACAGATTATGATGGCAGAAAATATAAAATAACAGGTGTTAACACTAACGACATAACTTTTGTTAGAGCGGATACACTACAAGGTGGTTTACATCAAGTACCAGCTGATGGTGCAAAAGTAAGAAGATTTTGGGAGTTCTATGAATTTGTTTCAGGAGCACCAGGAACATCTCCTTACGCTGCTTCAAAAAGCGGAGTAAATGATGAAATGCACGTTGTCGTGATAGACGAAGATGGTAACATCACAGGAAAAACTGGCGAAGTAATTGAAGTTTACGATAAAGTATCAAAAGCTTCAGACGCTAAATCACCACAAGGCGATTCAAACTATGTAAGAGACGTAATTTATAATAAATCAAATTACATTTACTGGATGGATCATCATGCTTCAGGATCAAACCACGGTTCAGCAGCTGCAGGAATAACTTTCACAGCAGTTGATACACCAAAAACTGATTCTTTAATTAACGGTGCAAATGGTTCAACAGCAACAGCTGGCGAAATCAAAACAGCTTACGAGTTGTTTGCAGACGCAGAAACAGTTGATGTAGGTTTAATCATCGGTGGATCTTGTAACGCTACTCACGTAGACGATCTAATATCAATTGCAGAAAAAAGAATGGACGCTATTGCATTCGTATCTCCAGAGAGATCAGATGTTGCCGGTATCACTTCTTCAATCACTCAAACACAAAACGTTATAGGATTTATGAACGGTATCCGTTCTTCATCTTACGTTATGTTAGATAGTGGTTACAAATATATGTACGACAGATATAATGACGTATATAGATATGTACCATTAAACGGTGACATTGCAGGTCTAGCGGCTAGAACTGATTTAATTGCAGACAGTTGGTTTTCACCAGCAGGATTAAACAGAGGTGTTATCAGAGGTGCTGTTAAGTTAGCATATAACCCAAGTAAATCTCAAAGAGACGAATTGTACAAAGCAAGAATTAACCCAGTGGTTACATTCCCAGGCCAAGGTACAGTATTGTTTGGAGACAAAACTGGTTTATCTGCTCCTAGCGCATTTGATAGAATCAACGTTAGAAGATTGTTTATTGTTTTAGAGAAGGCAATATCAACTGCTTCTAAATTCCAACTTTTTGAGTTCAATGATGAATTTACAAGAGCGAATTTCAGAAACATTGTAGAACCTTTTTTAAGAGAAGTACAAGGTAGACGAGGTATCACAGACTTTTTAGTAGTATGTGATGAAACAAATAACACAGGTGAAGTAATTGATAGAAATGAATTTATTGCTGAGATATTTATTAAACCAGCAAGAAGTATCAACTTTATTACATTACAATTCATCGCAACACGAACCGGCGTTTCTTTTGAAGAAGTCGCAGGCGGTTAATTAGTAGAGGAGAAATAAAAAATGGCAAACATTAATGACTTCAAAGCTAAACTTGCAGGCGGTGGCGCAAGAGCCAATCAGTTTAAGGTTACAATGCCTTTTCCTGGTTACGCACAGGTTGGTGGAGAAATAGAAGACTTAGCATTTTTATGTACAGCTACATCTATACCGGCAATGACAGTTGCAAACGTCAATGTTCCGTTTAGAGGTAGAGCAATTAAAATTGCAGGTGATAGAACAATTCCGTCTTGGTCAATTACGGTACTAAACGATACAAATTTCAAAATCAGAAATGCTTTTGAAAGATGGCAGAATGGTATCAATAATATGACTGACAACGAGGGGTTAACTAATCCAGTTGACTACCAAGTAGACGCTTTTGTTGATCATCTTGACAGAAATGGTAATAACGTTAAATCGTATACTTTGAGAGGACTGTTTCCTACAGAGATCGGTGGTATTGATTTAAGTATGGGCGAAGCAACAGAAATAGAAACTTTTGGTGTGACGTTTGAATATCAATACTTTGAAACAAATACTACAACGTAATACAAAATTAGGAGGCGGCCTAAAAACCGCCTTCTTAAAACTATTATAAGTAGTAGTAGAACAAACAGGAGATAATATTATGGCAGAGTTTTTTGGATTTAAGATTACACGAGATAAACCTAAATCCGATCCAAAACAAAACTTTAGTACACCACAAGCAGAGGACGGTACACAAGTAGTCGCTGCTGGAGGGTATTTTGCGTCTCACCTTGACATGGAAGGAAACGCAAAGACTGAAGCGGATCTAATAAGAAGATACAGAGAAATTTCAATACATCCAGAATGTGATATGGCGATTGAGGATATTGTCAATGAGGCAATAGTTTCAAACGAAAATAAACAAGCTGTTAGATTAATGACAGATAATGTTCCTTACAGTAGGGATATTAAGAGAAGACTTGAAGAAGAATTTACAGAGGTATTAAGATTACTACAATTCAACAGTAGAGGCCACGAGTTGTTTAGACGTTGGTATGTTGATGGTAGAATATACTTTCAAAAGATAATTGATACAGAAACAGGTAAGAAAGGTATTACAGAATTAAAATATCTTGATCCTCGGAAAATCAAAAAAATCAGAGAAGTAAGAAAGAGAAGACCTGACGGAGTTGCTCCATCGGCTACGAATTTAGTAGACGAAACTATGGAATACTTTTTATATAATGAAAGAGGTGTAGGTGGTGCTAGTTTACAAGGTATTAAAATTGCCGTAGATACTATCGCATTTTGTCCATCAGGATTAATAGATCAAAACAAAAATTTAATTTTATCGTTTTTACATAAAGCAATTAAACCAGTTAATCAATTAAGAATGATTGAAGACGCTGCTGTTATATACAGAATAGCAAGAGCGCCTGAAAGAAGAATATTTAAAATTGATGTTGGTAATTTGCCTAAAATGAAAGCTGAACAATATTTAAGAGACGTTATGGCAAGATACAGAAACAAACTTGTGTATGACGCAGCTACAGGTGAAATAAGAGACGACAGAAATTACATGTCAATGTTAGAAGACTTTTGGTTACCAAGTAGAGAGGGTGGCAGAGGTACAGATATTTCTACATTACCAGGTGGTCAAAATCTAGGAGAAATTACAGACATAGAATACTTTAGAGCAAAACTTTATAGATCATTGAATGTACCTTCAAGTAGATTAGAAGCTTCAACAGGTTTTAATTTAGGAAGATCAACAGAAATAACAAGAGACGAATTAAAATTTACTAAATTTGTTCAGAAATTAAGAAAGAAATTTATTGAACTGTTTAATGATATTTTAAAAACACAATTAGTATTAAAAGGAATCATTGCTGAAGAAGAATGGCCAATGATTAGAGATAATATTTTTTATGATTTTTTACAAGACGGTCACTTTGCAGAATTAAAGCAGGCTGAAATGTTAAAAGATAGAATACAACTGGCTAACGATGTAAGAGATTATGTTGGTAAGTATTTTTCAGTTGAGTATGTTAGAAAAAATATACTAAAACAATCTGATCAAGATATAGAGAAGATTGATAGTCAAATCAAAAAAGAAATTGACGATGGAATTATATCATCACCACAAGATCAGGTTGTTGATAGTGAGGATTCGTTCAATTAATAAATTAATGGGAGAACAATTATGAGTAGTGAAGTAAAAAACTTTATAGATAAATTAGGTGCCGGTAAAAACGCAGAAGCCGGTGACGCTTTTAAAGACGCATTAAGAGCAAAAGTAGGTGACGCATTAGACCAGAAAAGACAAGATGTTGCTGGCAATATGTTTAACGCAAGTGCTTTTAGTGATAAGAAACCTGAAGTAGCAACTCCAGGACAATTCAATCAAGACGGAACAATTACAAATGCTGATGGTACAGCAGGTCAAACCGGTGCAGAAATGTCAGCAGCTACGGCTCCTGAAGTAGCAGAACCATCTGCTGATTTAGCACCAGAAACACCAGCAGTTGATACGCCGGTTGAAACACCAGCAGTTGATACACCAGAGGTATAATTAAATGTTAAGAGTAAGCGACATTGTGGAAGAACAAAAACTATTTAACAGTAACGCATTTAAACAATTAACTCCTGTTTTACAAGACGCTGTTAAACAAATATACAAAACTATAGAAGAAGACGAAAATATTACTGCTGATAATTTGGCAGAAAAATTTGAACTTGCTGTAGACAATGTTGCTACTATTAACACTATAGAAAAAGAACAATTAGAGGGTTATTTTGATGACGAAATAGCTGAACAATTAGAGAAATTAGGAGAAGAATAATGGCAGATACAGTTACAACTCAAACCATATCAGATACATCTGGTATAAAATATGTTGTTAAAATGACTAACGTATCAGACGGTACTGGAGAAACTTTAGTAAAAAAAATAGACGCTTCAGCGTTAACTTTTATGACCGAAGATGGTAATAGAAAGTTAAGTAAGATATGGTATTCAGTAAATACTAACAATAATAAATCAGCAGTTGAGTTGCTATGGGACGGTACTGTAAATTCTACGATTGCTTTCTTGTCTGGAAATGGTCATTGGGATTTAAGAACTTCTGGAAATGAAATTGGTAACAATTCTACAACACCTACAGGTGATGTATTGTTATCTACTAAAAACTTTGCAGCTGGCGATAATTATACGATTTTATTAGAGTTTAGGTAAAAAATCTTATAAATATAAGGAAGTTTTAAACATAGAGGGAATTTATGAAATTAATATCCGAAGAAGTACAAAATGCTGAATACATCACCGAAGAGGTGAACGGCAAAAAGAATTATAAAATTAGAGGTGTCTTCTTACAATCCGAAATAAAGAATAGAAATGGACGTGTCTATGAAAAAGAGATACTTGAAAAGGAAGTAAGTAGATATAACGCAGAATTTATTAATAAAAAAAGAGCATTTGGTGAACTTGGACATCCAGACAGTCCAACAGTAAATCTAGAGAGAGTATCACATATGATTACTACTCTTTATCCAGATGGTACTAATTTTATTGGTGAAGCAAAGATAATGAACACACCTTACGGTAAGATTGTAAAAGGTCTTATTGACGAAGGCGCTCAATTGGGTGTATCATCTAGAGGTATGGGTTCTTTATCACAAAGAGGTGGTGTTAATTACGTAGGTAGAGATTTTTATTTAGCTACAGCTGCCGATATTGTTGCAGATCCGAGCGCTCCAGACGCTTTCGTAGAAGGCATAATGGAGAGTAAAAATTGGGTATGGGACAATGGCGTTCTTGTTGAAAAGGACATTAGTGCCTGGAAAACAAGTATTGAAAGGGCTAAAAGCGTTGCCTTAGCAGAAGCTAAAGCAGAGGTTTTTAAGGACTTTCTTAAAAAACTCTAGTTTTATAAATATAACACGAGAATTTATAACTAGTTAAAGAAAAAATAAATAATAAGGAGATATCTCAATGTCAGAAAACTTAAAGAACATTGAAGCAACAACAGATCAAAATACGGCAGTAGCTGAAAATGCTAACCCGAATGCTGATTTACCGAAAAAGAACGCTGTAGCGTCTGAACCAACTCACCTATCAAACGGTGCTGAGGATTTAGGTGCAGCTGTAGTTAAACCTACAGATAGCAATCCGGATGCTTCAAAATCAACTAAAGAAGTTTCTGGTCAGGCTCCTCAAAAATCTGAAGGTGCTCCTGAGGCAATGCCAAAATTAGCAGGACACAATACGAAATTAGAGTCTACAGAAACAAAAGCTGACGATAAAGAAACAGTTAAAGAAGGCGAAATGCCAGCTGGTCTGAAAAAATACCTTGACAAGAAAAATGACAAGGAAGCTGATACTAAAAAAGAGGGTTCTTACGGATCTAAAAAAGAAGAAGTTGAAGCGAAAAAAGAAGACGAGAAGGCAGAAAACAAAGAGAAAGACATAGACGTAAAAGAACATGTTGACGCTCTTGTTGCTGGAAATGCTGACTTATCGGAAGAATTTAAAGACAAAGCCGCAACTATTTTTGAAACAGCAATTAAATCTAAAGTAAAAGAAATCGCTGAAGAAATGGAAACGGATTACAATAAAAGATTCGAGGAAGAAACCTCTACAGCAAAAGCTGAGTTAGTGGAAAAAGTTGATTCTTACTTATCATACGTGGTAGAAGAATGGATGAAAGAAAACGAACTTGCTTTAGAAAGAGGAATCAAAGGCGAAATCGCTGAGGACTTTATCAGTGGTCTAAAAAAATTATTTGAAGACCATTACATAAATGTTCCAGACGAAAAATATAATGTACTTGAAGATCAAGCTTCAAAAATTGAAACGTTAGAAAAGAAACTTAACGAGTCAATAGAGAAGAATGTTGAATTAAGTAAGTTAGGTAATAAGTACAAAGCAGCTGAAATTTTAGATGAAGCTTCTAAAGACTTAACTGAAACTGCAAAAGAAAAATTCAACAAACTTGCTGAAGAAGTAGATTATTCAACAGAAGCAGATTACAGAGAAAAAGTTAAGACAATTAAAGAGTCTTACTTTAAATCCAAAGACGTTTCTGGTGACGGTATAGATGAAGTAGCGGCTGGCGAAGGAACTCCTAGTGAGGACCTAAGCAATGCGATGGCTGCTTATAGTGCCGCTATAAGTCAAACAAAAGACATTAAATTGTCAAACAAGTAAAAGTAAAAATAATAGGGAGATAAAAAACATGTATTTATCAGAACAATACGAAAAAAAATGGCAGCCAGTTTTAGAGCATCCTGATTTACCAAAAATCGGTGATTCTTACAAACGTGCCGTTACTGCTACGATCTTGGAAAACCAAGAAAGAGCTATGAAGGAAGACAGCGCATTTATGACTGAAGCTGCTCCTACAAACAACACTGGTGGAACTTCAAATTGGGATCCAATTTTAATTTCATTAGTAAGAAGAGCAATGCCAAACCTTATCGCTTACGATATTGCTGGTGTTCAACCAATGACTGGTCCAACTGGACTTATTTTCGCAATGAGATCAAGATATACTTCAGCAACTGGAGCAGAAGCTCTATTTGACGAAGCTGATACTGATTTCTCATCTAGAAATGCTGCTGGTGATTCAAATACAGCTGACGGTGTTACTGAGCACAGAGGAACTAATCCATCTGTACTTAACGACTCACCTGCTGGAGAATACACTAGAGGTCAAGGTATGACAACTGCTGAAGCTGAGGCTTTAGGCGACGCTTCTGCAAACGCATTTGCTGAAATGGCTTTCTCAATTGAGAAAACTACAGTGACTGCAAGAAGCAGAGCTCTTAAAGCAGAATACACTATGGAACTTGCTCAAGATTTAAAAGCAATCCACGGTTTAGACGCTGAAACTGAATTAGCAAACATTCTATCTGCTGAAATCCTTGCGGAAATCAACAGAGAAGTTGTTAGATCAGTTTACATCAATTCAGAAAAAGGCGCTGCTACAAACACAACTACTGCAGGTATCTTTGATTTAGATACTGACTCAAACGGTAGATGGTCTGTTGAGAGATTCAAAGGTCTTATGTTCCAATTGGAAAGAGACGCAAACAGAATCGCTCAAAGAACGAGAAGAGGTAAAGGGAACATGATCATTTGTTCTGCTGATGTTGCTTCTGCTCTTCAAATGGCTGGTGTTTTAGATTACACGCCTGCTTTAAACAACAATCTAAACGTTGATGACACTGGTTCAACATTCGCTGGTGTATTAAACGGTAGATTCAAAGTATACATTGATCCATATAGTGCAAACTCAAGCGCTAGCCAATACTACGTTGTTGGTTACAAAGGTACTTCACCTTATGACGCTGGTATGTTCTATTGTCCATATGTTCCACTACAAATGGTGAGAGCAGTTGGTCAAGATACTTTCCAACCAAAAATTGGTTTCAAAACTAGATACGGTTTAGTTGCGAACCCATTTGCGGAAACTGGTGCTGTATCAGGTGCTGTTTCTGGTGTAACTGATTCAGGTACGCCAAATTCAAACAGATACTACCAAAAAGTTAAAGTATCAAACATCATGTAATACGTTGTTTAAACGTTTATTTAAAAAAGGGGGCTTCGGTCCCCTTTTTTTTTGGTCCTAATAATGGGATAAATAAAAGTATGGAAAAAGAAATTTTAGATAGATTTCCTGGAAATGAAATAACTGATGGTATGAGAATTAAAACCTCAGAATGGGAACTTTTACCTAATAAAAATAAAGTATATAAAGGAACAAAAGTTAATTTAGATTTATCACATAGATGTCCTTTAGAGTGTTTGCGTTGTCCTAGACAAACGTATGATTATAAAGGTGAAATTGAATATAGAGGTGAATTAAAAAAAGAAGGTCTAAAAAAGAAACCAGTACCAGGCAGAGATATAACAATGGAAGAATTTGATAAAATTACAGATTATTTTGCTACGATACAATTTTGTGGACAATATTCTGATCCTATACATCATCCACATTTTATTGATATGTTAAAAATGATAAAAAGAAAAGGTTTAAGAAGTCAAGTACACTGTGCCTCTAATTATAAATCAGACGAATGGTTTAAACAAGCATTTGAGGCCTGTCCTGAAGCACAATGGTGGTTTGGTATAGATGGATTACCTGAAGATAGTCACAAGTATAGAATAAATCAAGATGGTGAAATGCATTTTAAAAGATTAAAAATGGCAAGACAGATATTAACTAGAAAACCTATATGGCAATATATTGTTTTTGGTTACAATCAACATGATATAGAAAAGGCTATGAAAATG